>Ga0307488_10000901_pt1 | contig 24658 bp, 26 predicted proteins | sample SB02metaG_FD_202248 | JGI IMG/M metagenome (GOLD analysis project Ga0307488, IMG submission 202248) | Sea-ice brine microbial communities from Beaufort Sea near Barrow, Alaska, United States - SB 0.2 | ecosystem: Environmental > Aquatic > Marine > Coastal | place: USA: Alaska | collected... | reverse complement strand
GAAAATATGATATTTGGACAGATAGTATGGCGCTTGTTGATGATGTTTATACCTTTGTAGAAACTTTTCCGAACACCGAAAAATATGGATTGAGTTCTCAGATAACGCGATCTGCTGTTTCAATTCCTTCAAATATTGCAGAAGGAGCATCTCGAAATTCCGAAAAGGACTTTGCACGATTTTTAGAAATAGCATTAGGTTCGGCATTTGAACTAGAAACACAGTTAATTATTGCGAGTAAAAGAAAGTATATTTCTGAAGAGAGTTTAGAAGAAACGATTCAAAAACTTTCGAGTCTACAGAAAAGAATATACGGACTAAGAAGAAAAATAATAAACTAAGTGACATTGACATAGACAAGAATTAAGACGAAAAAAAGAAGTTTAGGTCTTCGTAAATTAAACTAGAGACAACGACAAGATAGTCGAAGTCTAAGTTTTTGTCAAAGTCATTTTTTTGAAACAAAAAAATATGAAAATTGCATTAATTACGGGTATTACTGGACAAGACGGTTCTTATTTAGCAGAACTATTGTTAGAAAAAGGGTATGAAGTACACGGAATCAAAAGAAGAGCTTCTTCATTAAACACAGATCGAATTGATCATTTATACCAAGATCCCCATCATCCTAATCAACGCCTAAAATTGCATTATGGAGATTTAACAGATGCGATGAATCTCACGAGAATTATTGAAGAATGTCAGCCCGATGAAATCTACAACTTAGGTGCCATGTCGCACGTTGCTGTTTCATTTGACACCCCTGAATATGTAGGAAATGTAGACGGTTTAGGCACTTTACGTATTTTAGAGGCAGTTCGATTGCTAGGCTTAGAGAAAAAGACAAGAATCTACCAAGCCTCCACTTCTGAGTTATATGGAGGGATGCCAGAGAATAAAAACGAGAAAGGATTTTATGATGAGAATTCGCCTTTTTATCCAAGATCACCATATGGAGTTGCAAAAATCTATGGATTTTGGATTACCAAAAATTACAGAGAGGCCTATAACATGTTTGCGTGTAATGGTATTTTATTTAACCACGAAAGTCCTCGAAGAGGAGAAACGTTTGTAACTCGTAAAATTACACGAGCTACTGCTAGAATTGCTTTAGGATTACAAGATAAAATATTTTTAGGAAATTTAGACGCCAAACGAGATTGGGGGCATGCCAAAGATTATGTGCGTATGATGTGGATGATATTACAAGCAGACCAGCCTGAAGATTGGGTAATTGCCACAGGAAAAACCACTACCGTGAGAGATTTTGTTAGACTCGCTTTTAAAGAAGTAGGTGTAGAATTAGAATTTACAGGTAAGGGAGTAAATGAAAAAGCTACTGTTGTAAAATGTGCGAACCCTTTGTTTCAAATAGAATTAGGAAAAGAAATTTTGTCTATTGACCCTGCTTATTTTAGACCTACTGAAGTAGATTTATTAATTGGTGATCCTTCAAAAGCGAAGAATAAATTAGGATGGGTACCAGAAAATGATTTGGCGTCACTGGTAAAAGACATGATGCAATCCGATGTTACGTTGATGCAGAAAGATCAGTATTTAAGACAGGGTGGTTACTATATTAATAATAACGTTTAATAAAAAACTAAATTATGAAAATATTAATTACAGGAGGTGCAGGTTTTATTGGATCACATGTCGTTCGTAGATTTTTAAACAATTACCCAAATTACAAAATATTTAATCTGGATGTATTGACCTATGCAGGAAATTTAGAGAACTTAAAAGATATAGAAAATGCTTCAAATTATACTTTTTTAAAAGGAGATATTACCAATGAAGATTATATTGATTCTTTATTTCAAGAGCATGAGTTTGATAGTGTTATTCATTTAGCAGCGGAATCTCATGTAGATAGATCAATTAAGGATCCTTTGGCTTTTGCTAAAACTAATATTTTAGGAACAATGAATTTGTTAAATGCTTTTAAAAAGCAATGGAAAAATGACTGGAAAGGTAAATTATTTTATCACGTAAGTACAGATGAGGTTTATGGAACACTTGGAAAAACAGGTCTGTTTACAGAAACAAGCTCTTACGAACCTAATTCACCTTATTCTGCTAGTAAAGCTAGTTCAGACCATTTTGTTAGAGCTTATGGAGAAACATATAATATGCCTTTTGTAATATCTAATTGTTCTAATAATTACGGAGCTAATCAGTTTCCAGAGAAACTGATACCTTTATTTATAAACAATATTATTAATAACAAACCGCTGCCAGTATATGGTAATGGAAAATACACTAGAGATTGGTTGTTTGTAAATGACCATGCGTCTGCTATTGATTTAATTTTTCATGAAGGAAAGTATAAATCAACTTACAATATTGGTGGATTTAATGAATGGCAAAATATTGATCTAATCAAAGTATTATGCCAACAGATGGATGAAAAATTAGAAAGAAAAGAAGGGGAAAGTTTAAAGCTGATTACTTATGTAAAAGATAGACCTGGACATGATTTACGCTATGCAATTGATGCCTCTAAAATAAATAAAGAATTGGGATGGAAACCATCCGTTACTTTTGAAGAAGGCTTGTCAAAAACTATCGATTGGTATTTAGAAAATACAGAATGGATGGATAGAATTGTTAGTGGAGAGTATGAAGCTTACTATCAAAAACAATATAAATAACATGAAAGGAATTATTTTAGCCGGAGGCTCAGGTACAAGATTGCACCCTTTAACTATAGCTGTATCAAAGCAACTATTACCAATTTACGACAAGCCGATGATATATTATCCAATGTCAGTACTAATGCTTTCAGGGATAAAAGAAATTTTAATTATCTCAACTCCTCAGGATTTGCCTAATTTTAAAAAATTATTTGGAGATGGTTCCCAGTTTGGTCTTAAACTTTCATATAAAGTACAGCCTTCCCCAGATGGATTAGCTCAAGCTTTTATTCTTGGAGAAGAATTTATAGGGAATGATGATGTATGTTTAGTATTAGGAGATAATATATTTTATGGTGCTGGATTGCAAAAGAAACTAGCAGAAGCCGTGAAAATTGTAAAGATTGAAAATAAAGCAATTGTCTTTGGTAATATTGTGAAAGACCCTGAACGTTATGGTATTGCAGAGGTAGATAATTTTGGTAATGTTATAAGTCTCGAAGAGAAGCCTGAAAACCCAAAATCTAATTATGCTGTAGTAGGGTTATATTATTATCCAAATTCGGTTATTCAAATAGCAAAAGAAGTTAAACCTTCACATAGAGGAGAACTAGAAATCACAAGTGTTAATGAATCATATTTAAAATTAAATAAACTAAAATTAGAAATATTAAGTAGAGGCTATGCATGGTTAGATACGGGTACTCATGAGTCTTTAACCGAAGCAACTGAATTTGTAAAAGCGGTAGAAAAAAGAACAGGTTTAAAGATAGCTTGTTTAGAAGAAATTGCTCTAAAAATGAATTATATTCAAAAAGAAAAATTGATTGAAAATATTAAAGATAAGAAAGGCGATTATTATGATTATTTGAAATATTTATTAGCCGATTTCGAGTAATTATTTAAAGGTACAAACTTCTTTTTTTTGTAAAAAATTTAACGCTTTTAATAACTTAATTCAACCATATTTTATGATTTTTACATTAATGTTTATGCTATAATTATGATAAAAACTAAACCAGTAAAAATTCAAGATTATCAAAAGATAATTGATATGTTGCAATCTATTTCTGATTTCATTCCAAGGGATGTAGATTTAAACGATGTTTGGGAGGCATTTATTAGTCAAGACAATTTAAATGGTTTTTCGTTTTTTTTAGATAATGAATTGGTAGGCTATGGGAGTGTTTTTTATGAAATAAAAATCAGAGGTGGAAAAGCGGGTCATATAGAAGATATTGTAGTAAATGAAAATGCTAGAGGTAACAAAATAGGCCAATTTATAATTGATTACTTAGTAAAAGAAGCATTAAAAAACAATTGCTATAAAGTTTCATTAAGTTGTAAAGAAAATAATATTGGATTTTATGAAAAATGTGGTTTTGTCCAAAACGGTATTACAATGCAGAGAAAACTATAATATGGTGAATATGTGTTTAATAAATTCTTAAAAAAGTCTTTAACATTCACAAGAAAAAATGTTATGATTAAAACTAAATATGAATAAAGATAATAAAATTTCTTACTTTTTAGAATCTGCATTAACCGAAAAAAATCCTTTTTTCTCTATTTCAAAAGTAATAGAATGGTTAAGAATTAGAAATAATTCAATTAAAGTAAACGTTACCAAAATACCTTTTCAAGGTTTAGACCACTAGTTTTAGAAAAGTAGCTTATTTCATTTTAAGTAACAAATAATTTTATCTTATAAGACTTTATATTAAAAATTGAATTAGAATATACAAAAAATATATGATACCATTTAATAAACCACATTCATCAGGAAACGAATTAGATTATATTAAGGATGCTGTTAATTCGGGTAAGTTGTCCGGAAACGGAAAATACACAAAAAAATGTCAATATTTTTTCGAGGAAAAGTATGGCTTTAAAAAGACACTCTTAACAACTTCTTGTACTGATGCAATAGAAATGTGTGCATTACTGCTTGATATAAAGCCAGGTGATGAAGTAATAATTCCATCTTATACTTTTGTGTCAACTGCTTTGGCTTTTGTTAGGCAAGGTGCCAAAATTATTTTTGCAGACTCTGAAAAGAACACACCTAATTTAGATGTTAGAAAATTAGAAGACTTAATTACCGATAAAACCAAAGTTATTGTACCTGTTCATTATGCAGGTGTTGCGGTTGACATGGATCCTTTAATGGATCTAGCAAGTAAGTACAATTTATTTGTAGTAGAAGATGCCGCTCAAGCTATTGACAGTTTTTACAAAGGTAAGCCATTGGGTACTATAGGACACTTATCAACTTTTTCTTTTCATGAAACAAAAAATATTACTGCAGGCGAGGGTGGGTTACTGGGTATTAATGATGAAAGATTTGTTAAACGCGCAGAGATTATTTGGGAAAAAGGTACAAATAGAACATCTTTTTTTAGAGGAGAAGTTAACAAATATGGATGGGTAGATACTGGTTCATCATTTTTACCTTCTGAACTTAATGCTGCCTTTCTTTGGGGGCAGTTGGAATACTTAAATAAAATTCAACAACGAAGAAAAGCCATTTGGGAAGTATATTATAATGAACTTGCCACAATTGTAGAAAGTGTTGGAATTAAGTTACCTCAATTACCAGATTATGCAACAAATAATGGTCATATGTTCTATTTAATATGTCAATCAATAGAACAAAGACAAGCTCTTATAAATTATTTGAAAGAAAAAGGTATTCTTGCGGTTTTTCATTACTTAAGTTTACATAAAAGTGAGTTTCATACAAAAATGAACAAAGGCGAAAAATTACAACTAACTTATTCTGATTATTATACAAATACTTTAGTTAGGTTGCCTTTATATTATAGTTTAGAAAATAATGAACTTGACTTTATTTTAAAGTCAATAAAGAAATTTATAAGGAATTATAAGATTAAGGGTTAAGCTAATGTGTAGATAAAAATATTAGTCTAAAATATTAAAAAAAAATAAGTTGTCAAATAATTTATTACCAAGAGTTTTAATAATTACAGTTTATTTTAAAAAAATTTTCAATTGAAGTTTTTTTGGTTCCGTCTGGCACAGCAGCACTAGAAATGGGTGCTCTTTTAGCGGATATTAAACCTGGTGATGAGGTGATTTTACCATCCTACACTTTTAGCTCAACAGTTAGTGCGGTAATTTTATTTGGTGCAATTCCTGTTTTTTGTGAAATAGAAAAGGAAACTATGAATATTGATGCGACTAAGATAGAAGCATTAATAACTCCAAAAACTAAAATGATTTTGCCAATAGATTATGCTGGAATATCTTGTGATATAGATGAAATTATGAGTATTGCAGAAAAACACAAATTAATCGTAATGCAAGACTGTGCGCAGTCTTACGGGGCTTACTATAAAGGAAAAGCATCTGGTACTCAAGTTCATTTAGCGGCATTTAGCTTCCATGAAATAAAAAATTTCAATGCAGGTGAGGGTGGAGCTTTAGTTGTTAATAAAAAAGATTGGCTAGAAAGAGCACATTTTATTCAAGAAAAAGGAACTGATAGAAGATTAGTAATTAAAGGCGTTAAAAGTAAATATAGTTGGGTAGATAAAGGATCTAGTTATTTATTGTCAGATATTTTAGCTGCAATGTTGTTATCGCAACTAGAAGAAGAAGATAAAAATGAAGGCATTAAGAAGCAATATAACCAAAGGTTATACTACTTTATTTAATTCTTATGTCGAGAGAAATCAACTATCAATATTTAAAGTTCCAAAGCATGTACAAATAAACCATCATGCTTTTTGGGTAATTTTTGATTCCCAAGAAAATGCAGAATTGTTCATGGCTGGTCTAAGAGAAAAAACTATTTATGCATATATCGGTTATATGCCACTGCATTCAGCTCCTATAAGACTAGAGTATGGTTATGATAAAAATGATTTACCACTTACAGAGGATTTAGGCAATAGAATAGTAAGGTTGCCTTTTTATACAGAACTAGGGGAAAATAGGCCTAGACTATTGTATTAATGAAATGAGTAATCAATTAAATAAAATTTATTCTTAAAGCTTATCTTGAGATTTGCAGTAATAGGTTGTGGTAATTTGGCATTAAGGTATGCCATACCTGCGTTAGTAAATTCTGGTGAAAGTGATTTGGTTGTTTGCGTAGATCCAAATAGAAAAGGTCAAAAAGAAATAATTAAAGAAAAATACAATTTGTCTCTAGTTACTTCTTTATCCGAGGCAATCAATAATTATGATTTCGATGCGGTATATATATCTACACCTATTGGTAGTCACAAGGACATAGTTATTTCTGCGGCAAAGCTAGGAAAACATGTTCTTTGTGAAAAGTCTCTAGGGGCTAATTTAAAAGAAGTTGAAGAAATGGTGTCAGCTTGTAAAATTAATAAAGTTGCACTTTTTGAAGGTTTCATGTATCAATTTCATACACAGCACCAATTTGTAAAAAAGCTTGTGCAAGATGGTGCAATTGGAACCCCATTTCATTTTCAGGCTAGCTTTGGTTTCCCTCCAATCAATGAAAATGATTTTAGATACAAAAAAGAATTAGGTGGAGGGGTTATTTTAGATGCTGGTTCATATACTATTCATGCAGCAAGACATTTTTTTGGTAAGGAACCAATTTCATCAAATGCTATTTTAGAAAATGAAGGACATGAAGTAGAGATAAGAGGAACGGTTTTATTAAATTTTGATGAAAGTAAAACTGCAAGTCTAATTTTTGGATTCAATAATATGTATCAAAGTAAATACACAATTTGGGGGCCTAAAGGTATAATTACTTTAGAAAGAGCATTTGCATTACCACTAGATTTTAAACCTACTTGTATTATAGAAAGACAAGGAAACAAAGAAGAGATTGTTCTAGAATCTTGCAATCATTTTATTGAAGAAATAAAATATTTTAAAGCTAATCATTTAAATGAAAAAGCGAAAGATGAATGGTATACCGAAGCTGTGAATCAATCTAGGGTATTAGAATCTATTAAAAATTAGAGATTTTCATCTAAGTTTTAATCTTTAAAATTTAGATGAAATACAAAAAAAAAGTAAAAATTTAGATACAATTTTGTTTTCATAAAAAATTATAATTTATATAAAGGTTCTTTTTTTGATAAAAACTTAGATACTATTTATGTAAGGTAAACTTAAATATCTAACGATAATTAATAACATGAATTTTATAAAAATATTGAAGTTAGATATAGGGAGTAAACGTTCTGTTGAAGCTAAGAAAAATATAATTCTAGGAGTTTTTATTAGAGGGTTGAATATTGTTATTGGCTTATTAATGGTAAGTCTAACTATAAACTACCTAGACCCTGTCAAATATGGAATATGGATTACACTAAGCTCTTTAATTGCTTGGTTTTCTTTTTTTGATATTGGTTTAGGTAATGGGCTCAGAAATAAATTATCAGAAGCTCTTGCAGAAAATAAAATAGAAATTGCGCGCACATACATAAGTACCACCTACTTTATTATTTCAATCATTATGTTAGTTTTAGTAATGATAATAACACCTATTTTTAGTTTTATTGATTGGAATTCAATTTTAAATGTTAGTGTAGAAATTATATCTGCAAGAATTTTAAAATTCTTAGCAATTATCATCCTTGTTTTTTTTGGATTCAATTTTATTTTAAAGTTAATAAATACAATTTTAATTGCAGATCAAAAACCGGCTCTTTCATCATTATTAAATCTTTTAGGAAATATACTATCTTTAATTTTGGTTTTTCTTTTACTTAAAAGTGAAGAGAGTTCAATTTTATATCTTGGATTTGCTATTAGCTTTGCACCGGCATTAATTTTATTAATATCTACTCTTATATTTTTTAATCGGAAATATAAAAAGTTTAGACCTTCTTATAAAAATATAGATCTAAAATTCATTCCAAATTTATTTAGTTTAGGAGTGAAATTTTTTATTATACAAATTGCAGCAATAATTTTGTATCAAACGAATAACATAATTATAACTCAGCTTTTCGGACCTGAAAAAGTTACTTTATTTAATATTTCTTTTAAATATTTTAGTATTTTAATGATGTTATTTTCTATTATAATATCACCCTTTTGGAGCGCATTTACTGAAGCATATACTAAGAATGACTATGGGTGGATTAAAAATGTAATGAATAAACTGTTTAAGTTTTGGGGGGGGCTAGTCTTATTATCTGTTTTTATGTTAGTTATTTCTAATTGGGTTTATTCTGTTTGGGTTGGAGATGATATCATGATTTCTTTTGAAATTTCCTTATTTGTTGCCATTTGGATGCTTTTTAATACTTGGAATACTATTTTTAGTACCTTTTTAAACGGAGTTGGAAAAATTAAACTACAACTATATATAGGAATTACAGCAGCTATATTGAACATACCTCTGGCTATTTTATTTGGAAATTACATTGGTATTGAAGGAGTTTTGCTTGCTAATATTGTTGTTAGCTTATTAGGAGCTATAGTCTACCCTATTCAATATAAAAAAATTATTTATAAAACAGCAAATGGAATTTGGAATGAGTAAAAAAACAATTTTAAACTTGGCATTCACTGACTCTGGTGGTGCTGGTAAAGCATCACTTGTGTTTAATGAAATGCTTAATGAATCTGGTTGTAAATCTATTTTAGTAGTTAAAGAGTCAAATGAAAAAAATAATAATGTTATTGTTTTTTCTAAGAATACAGAGTTTTTTTTGCATGTTTTATTAAAAAAAATTTCAAATAAGATCAGACATTTTATATTATCTAACTTTTTTTTTGTACAAAAGTACTTTTTCCTTGATTTTGAGCCAAGAAAAAATAAAATCTCCTCAAGAGAAATTTTAAACTTAATTTCATTCAACCCAGATTTTATTTTTTTACATTGGATTTCAGGTTTTATAAATCCTGAACTTATAAGCGAGCTGGAAAAAATAACAAAAGCAAGAATTATATGGATTATGCTGGATAATGCACCTCTCACTGGTGGTTGCCATTTTCCATGGAGTTGCAAAGGTTATGAAAATTCTTGTTTGAATTGTCCTGCCATAAATATCTCTTTTTTGAAGCAAATAGCTCATAAGAAGTTAGAGTTGAAAAAGAAGTTTATTCCTAAGAATTTAATATTATTAACTTGTTCAACATCGGATTATTTTAGAGCCAAAAAATCTTCTGTTTTTAAAGAAAATCCAATACACAAAATATTTCTCCCTGTTAATAGCGATAAGTTTATAGAAGGTAACAGGACTTTTGCAAAAAACTATTTTTCAATTGGACTTGATAAGAAAGTTATTTTTTACGGAGCTTCAGGTATCGAAAATATTAGAAAAGGATTAAAATATTTTATTGATGCTATACTAATTCTCGAAAATAAGTTAAAATCAAATAAAGTTCCTTTAGATTCATATGCTATTTTAATTAGCGGAAGAATTAATGAAAACTTGCTTTCAAAAATTCAAATTCCTATTTTCATAACAGGATTTTTGGATAAAAAAAATTTAATAAAAGCTTATCAAGCATCTGATGTTTATGTTTCAACAGTAATAGAAGATTCTGGACCATTGATGGTAAATCAATCTATTATGTGTGGAACTCCAGTTGTTTCTTTTAATATTGGAGTTGCAGTAGATTTAGTTTCTAATGATGTGACGGGCTATTTATCCGAGGTTTATAAATCCGAATTAATTGGGTCTAATATTTATAAAATATTATCAATTAATAAATTAGATTATTTAAAAATACGAGAAAATTGTAGAGAATTAGGACTTAAACAGTTTTCATATAAATCTCACATTTTAAATCTAAATAAGCTACTTAATAACGATCTCCTGACATTATGAATTTACATTTTTAATTTAAAGAAGAACGAAGTTAATTGAACCTAATAAGATTATTATTATTATTATTAAAATTTTAATATGCTAAGAGATCAAGAATTTAATAAAAAAATAAATCTATTATGTTAGACATGAATAGAAAAAAAAATAATACAAAACCCTTAATATCGGTTATTACTGTTTGCTTTAACAGTGCAGATATAATTAGTGAAACAATAGAATCTGTTTTAAATCAATCTTATAAAAGTATAGAATATATTTTCATTGATGGCGACTCTGTCGACACTACAGTTAAAGTCATAAATTCTTATAAAGATAAAGCTATAGAAAATGGGGCTATATTTAAATTGATTAGTGAACCAGATAACGGTATTTATGATGCAATGAATAAAGGTATCTATAATTCAAGTGGGGAATATATTCATTTTTTAAATGCGGGAGACCTGTTTTGTACAAAAACAGTGTTAGAAAGTATTGCTGAAAAATTAAAAGAAACTAATTGTAATCTTTTAGTTGGAGGTTCTATCCACGTGGATAAGAACTTTAAAATTGAAAAAAAATATACACTTAAGTCAGCTAGTTCATTTTATAGAGATGGAAAAATGATATGTCATCAATCCATTTTTCATAAAGCTTCGGCTTTTAAAAAGTATGGTATTTATAATATTAAGTATAAATTTGTAGCAGATCAAGAATGGGTCATGCGCTTTTTGAGTAAAAAAAACATAAAAGAAAAAATTATCTATTTTGATAATCCCATTATATTTTATGACATGAATGGAGTTTCTGCATTAAATAGAAAAAAAGTAATTAAAGAAAGAAAAATACTAATTAAATCTTTTAATTTTGGTAAAATTAATTTTTTAAGAGCTACTATAAATAATAGAATTCAATATATTAAGTTTTTAGGTATTCTAATTCTTAAAAAATTGAGTTTATATACTCTATATCTCAAGTTTAAAAATAATATTTTAAGATGATACTATTTATCAATGCAATAACACTTTTAATAATATTATATTCAACTAGGTACCCCAGAGAATATAATATCTTACATCCGAAGAAAATGTTTCTTCTCTTCTTTGGGTTAGTTCAAGTCAGTGGATTTTTTTTAATTGAGATTATTAAATTTTATGATGGTGGTTATAAGGTTGAAGATCAACTTCTGTTATCCATATCTATTATTACATTAATAGCTCTTAATTCATTTCTGTTTTTTTATTTTTTACTTAAAAAAGTACAGATGTCTATGTTTCATTTAATTAAATTACCTAAAATAGATGGTTTAGTTTTTAAAAAGCTTAACATAGTTTTTATTATTATTGGTTTATCCGGTTTATTTATTTTTTTTATTAAAAATGGTTTTACATTATTTAAGATTGGAGGATATGAAAATAAAAATTTAGCCAATCTAGGCATTGGGTATGCTAGAATTATGTACGGTTATGGTTTAAACTTTGCTTTAATTAGTTATTTGGCAGTTGGATATACCAAAAAAAAGTTTAATATTACCGTATTATGGTCAATATTAATTGGTAGTTTAATCTTTGTTATTATTGGAGGGGGTAGATCTTCTTCTCTAGGTTTGTTGGTTCTAACTATTACTATCGCTCTTTATTATAACAGAATTAAATTAAGGAAGTTAGTTCTTCTAGGCATTTCATTTATTGGATTGGTTTTTCTCCTAACAGTTGCTAGGTATAAATTAACTTTTAATTCTAATAATATTTCATTATTTCTTTATCAATTTCAAGGATCTTTTTCTCCAGTAGATTCTTTTGCAAAGATTGTTGAAGTATTTCCAAATAATTACAAATATAATCCTGAATTGATGTTTAACTCATTTTTAACCCTAATTCCAAGAGCGCTTTGGGTGGCAAAGCCCATAAACATAGAAGTAGCTTCTGTTTATTTTACCCAAGAGGTTTTGAACTATAAATCTTTCTTAACGATATCACCTACACTATTAGGTGAGTTATTTATTTATTATGGATATTTAGGGATAATTACAGGTATGTTTTTATGTGCTTTATTAGTGAGAGTTTTAACTGTGATTTATATAAAATCCCAACGCTCTCTTAATATGAAAATATTTTTTCTTTTAAACGCTTTATTTTCTTTTAGTTTATTTAGAGAGGGCCTTAGTATAGCTTTAAGAGATTTTCTTTTTTTTAGCATAATATTTACTATGTTATCTTTTTTTTTAAAATTAGTAGCATTGTCATCCAATAAAAATAAATTATAATATGGTTAAAATATTATTAATATCTAACATGTATCCTTCTAGAGAAAATCCATATTATGGTACATTTGTCGCTAACTTTGTAAAAGAGTTTTCAAATGGTGGAATAATTTTAAACAAAGTAGTAATTACGAAAAAAAATAGTAAAATAAAAAAACTTATATCTTACTTTATTTATACATTTGAATGCTTTTGGAAAGTTTTATTTACTAAGTATGACCTAATATATGTGCATTATATTAATCATTCTTTAATACCTTTTATTCTTCTTAAGTTTTTTATAAGAAAACCTTTTATAATTAATGCTCACGGAGGAGATGTTTTTTACGAATCAAAAGTTGCTAAATTTATTGCACTATATACTTCTAAGGTTATACCTTATGCTACTAAAATTGTAGTTCCTTCAAATTATTTTAAGAAAGAGTTGATAAATCGCTTTAAACTTAAAGAAGATATGATCTTCATTTCACCATCTGGAGGTATTAATTTAGAGATCTTTAAACCACGAGTTCAAAGTGTAGTTTTACCATTAAAAATTGGATATCTTGGTCGTATAGATTTAAATAAAGGATGGGATACATTTATTGAGGCAATAGCAAAATTAAGAAATGAGAACATCGAAATACATATTGGGGGTGATGGCAAAGAGTATTTTTTACTCAAAGAACTAATTAAAAGTTATGATTTATCCAGTATTGTTAAATTATATGGATATATAGATCATGTAAAAATAAATCAATTTTTTAGATTAATAGATGTTTTAGTATTTCCTAGTAGAAGGAATGGGGAGAGCTTAGGTTTGGTTCCAATAGAAGCTTTGGCATCCGGTGTACCTGTGATTGCTAATGATAACGGAGCTGTGAATGATTTTATTTTGAATAAGAAAAATGGCTTTTTGTATTACAACGATAACTCAGAGGATCTCAAAAACAGGCTCTTTGATTTCCAAAAACTATCAATAAAAGAAAAGTTAGAAATGTCTAAAAGTGCGACAGAGTCTGTTCAAAAATATGATTCAAAACTTATTTCGGAAAAACTTAAATATTTCATTTTAAATATTAAAGAATGATAATGATATTTAAATCAAAAAAAAAAGTTATTGTTTTTCTTTATGGTGTAGGAGGTCATAGAGCCCAAATGATAAGACTGTTGGAGAGAATTAAAAATGAAAATCATGAAAAGTATGATTTTATTGCAATAACTGAATATGGAGGCATTGTTCGTGAACAATTCTTAAAGTCTTATGAGGTCTCTGAATTACGTAGTAAATATAAAAGTAAATTAAATTTTTTTAGAACATTGAAAAGTGTTTTTTTACACTTAAAGTTATCATTTATTATTAGTTTGAAGTATAACGTTATGCTATCGGTTTCAACAGGACCTGGTATCGCTATTATACCCTCTTATGTGTTTAAATTATTTAATTCAAAAATTGTATTTATAGAGAGTTGGTCAAGATTTGAAAAAGCTTCATTTGCAGGTAAATTCATTTATCCAATAGCTAACTTGTTTTTAATACAAAACAAAGAGTTGACAAGTGTATATCCAAAATCTAAATACTCAGGGCGTCTATGAAAATTTTTGTAACGGTTGGTACAACCCCTTTTGATAGTTTAATTAAGGAGGCTAGTTTATTAAAATCATCAGAAACAATTCTTCAAGTAGGTGAAAGTGATATCGAAGCTTCAAATTGTAAAATTATAAAGTTCACAATTAATATTGTTGAATATTATCTTTGGGCTGATATTGTAATTTGTCATGCTGGTGCAGGTACAATATATCAATTATTAGAAATGGATAAATCAATAATAGTAGTTCCAAATTTGGAACGATCAGATCAACACCAAAATGAGATAACAAACTTTATAGAATCTAATAATTTTGGATTAGTGGCTAGAGATGTGAAAAAATTAAAAGAAATACTTTTAAAGGTTGGTGCTTTTAAAAAGAATAAATATGCTAAAGAAGAATTCTTTTTAGCTAAAGAAATAATAAATCTAATATAAACGCTTTGTAATGAATGGATCTTTTTACCCGCAAATTTAAATGCATACAACTTCCCTAAAGGTCAACATCATTTCCAAAGATTTTACAAGACCTTGGGGAGGTTTTTTAGTCATTGATGAATCTCAGACACAAGAATTTCCAATAAATTCTTCGAAGGTCTAGACGTCAATACCTTAAAAATTGGAGGGAAATTAAGTCCTAAAATTTTAATCGTAAAACCAGCTGCAAGACTCTCATGGTAATACCATAATAGACGTGCAGAAATTTGGCAAGTGTACAAAGGTTCTGCAGGAATCATTAGAAGTGCTTCTGATGTTAAAACGAAATGAAAATATTTAATGAAGGAGATCAAATTATTCTACAACAAGGAGAACGGCATCGCTTAATTGGATTAGATGATTATTCTATAGTTGCTGAAATTTGGCAGCATACCGATAATAATAATCTTTCAGATGAAGAAGATATTATAAGAGTGCAAGATGATTTTGGAAGATAAAAAGAATAATATGAGCAAGAAAAAAGGAATGATTGTATCTGGTTATTTTAATCCAATACATAAAGGACATATCGAGTATTTTAACAATGCCAAATCCTTGGCAGATGAATTATTCGTGATTGTAAATAACGATCATCAAAGAGCCTTAAAAGGGTCAAAAGAATTTCAGCAAGAGTCGGAACGCGTTTTCATTGTTTCCAGCATAAAATCTGTAGATCATTGTGTATTATCTATAGACCAAGATAGAACCGTCTGTAAAACTATAGAAAAAATTGCCTTAGATTTTGGTCCAGAATATGAATTAAGCTTCGCAAATGATGGAGATCAAAATAACAATACTATTCCAGAAAGAGCTATCTGCGATCAAATGGGAATTACTCTTGTTGATGGATTGGGTGATAAAATACAGTCTAGCAGTTGGTTGCTAAAAAACTAATTTTTTTTCTTTACATTTGGTTTAGAAACTAATATTAATATATGCCATCCGAGCCAAAATCCCCAAAGAAAGCAGGAAAAAAATCTAAAAGAGGAACTTCAAAAAAAAGAAGGGCTTTCTATTAAAGAAAATATGGAAATACGCTATGAAAAGTGTCGGTAAATTAAGAAAAACTTACCAAAACAGAATGGATAAACTTTTCTTGTGATAGCTTCCCTAAAACAAAATCAGTACGAGACAAATGCACGTTGGAAAAATTAAAAGAGCAAAAATAAATTTCTTTAAGCAAGATCCGGATCCTACTAAATAATATTTAAAGAAAAAAGAGAAGCAATTGAATTATAAAGAAATCTTATTTTTTGTTGCCAAATCTCTAACAATTTCTTTGGAAGAAAAAAACAGAGCTGAAATAGAGTGCATGCTGAAAACAACCGATGTGGATTGGGAGGCAGTGGTTAAAATAAGTACCAGTCATTATGTCTTTCCGGCATTGTATTGTAATTTTTAAAAAAGCTAATTTTTTAAAATACCTTCCTGTTGATTTGGTTGGGTATATGAAACACATAACCGATTTAAATAGAGACCGAAATACACAAATCCTTGAACAAGCACAAGCACTAAACAGCCTATTATTGGCGAATAACATTAGACCTATATTTTTAAAAGGAACGGGCAATCTATTAGCAGAAATCTATGATAATATTGCCGAAAGGATGGTGGGGGATATTGGTTTTATCTTCTCAAAAGAAGACTATCCAAAAGCCGTAAACATCTTAAGAGCGTTTGGGTATGGGAATGTATCAAAGAATAACTATCATTTTCCTGCGCATAAACATTACAGAAGACTTCAAAAAGAGAATAACATTGCAGCTATAGAGATTCATAAAGAACTTTTAATAGAAAAGTATGCGAATGAATTTAAATTTGACAAGTATCCTAATATATATCCAATTTATTTTTTTAAAACAGATACCTCAGGAGAAAAATTTTATGAGGAGTTTTATACAGAAGAGGAAGATTATGAAATTAATAAATATGATTCTTTAGGATTTATTAATACTCCAGAAATTGAAATTTCTTTTTATAATGTAGAATGTGATTTCGAGAGAATATTTAAAAACCCTAATTCCAATAAGTTAGATGTTATAAACATTATAAAAAAATATGTTCCAGATTTTATCCATATAGAAACTGGTAAATTCCTGGATCAAAAAATGTAAAATTATATATATTTTTAAAGGATTATAAGATATTACAAGAGACTTTATCACATAAAAGCAGTAGAAAAAATAGGTAATAAAGATCGAATAATTTTATTGCAATATTTTAATTCTCCTATGATTAAAAAAAGTTTTTAGTTAACTTAAAAAATAATTTCAACTATTCTAAATAAATCCAAATTAAACTTTAAATTTTAGACTTTAATCCTTAATTAATAATTAAATTCGCGTTTAAAATTTACTACAAAAAAAATAAAACAATGAATGACGTAAATTCAGTTTTCGAAGAATTTTTAAAAACCCAAAGTGTACAGATTCCATTATTAAATTTTTCTTTAAACTTAATAATAACAGGAATTTTAGCATGGTTACTTTCATTAGCCTACACTAAATATGGAAGTTCTATATCCAACAGAAAGCTTTTTGGTAAAAATTTAATATTATTATCCATTACTACAATGGTAATTATAACTATAGTTAAATCTTCTTTAGCTTTATCCTTAGGTTTAGTTGGAGCATTATCCATTATAAGATTTCGAACAGCTATTAAAGAGCCAGAAGAGTTAGTGTACTTGTTTATAGCTATAACAATTGGTCTAGGATTAGGTTCTGATCAAGTGGCAACTATTATAGTAGCCTTCATTTTAATTATAGCTTTTATAATGTTAAGAGGCAGAAATAAAAGTACATCTGAGAAAAATACTAGTTTATTTATAACTATTACTTCTAGTAATAAGACTTTTAATATTACAAGTTTAGGACAACATGTCTCTAACAATTGTGTTGGTGTAAAGTTAAAAAGATATGATATTGAAAACGAAGGTGATGATGTTTTAACAGAATCAGTATTTCAAATTAGTGTAACAAGTCTTGCCAGTTTAGCGAATTTACAGCGCGAATTAGAAATCATTGATCCGAATGTTACAATAAGTATTATTGATGAAGAAGGAATTGTAGTATGATTATTAAAAAAGAAAATATAAACCCTACTGTTAAAATAAGCTCTTTTAGAAAAGTACTTAAGTTTATTGTTTGTTTTACATTTATTATAAATATAATTGTAATCACACTTGGCGGAGTTTTGTTAAAATCACACCCATCTTATTTACAATGGGGCGTAAATAAAATAAAACCTTTCATTAATTTAAACTTAAATCATATTCCAGAAATTCTCTCCTATAAGATAAAAAGCTTACTTTATATGCCTGAAAGAATAAGTATTGATGTCAAACATATAGATTTGCAACAAATAGAATTTCAGCGACAGAAAGCTATGAAGGGTAATATTGATTTTGATTATGTACCTGCTTCAATTATTTATGATGGTGAAAAGTATAAAATTAAAATCCGTTTAAAGGGAGGTAGAGAGGCGCACTATAGTGATATAAATAAGGCTTCTTATCGGATTAAAATTAAAAAAGGTAAGACTATTCTAGGTATGAAAACTTTTTCAATTCATAAACCGAGAACAAGAAACTATATTGAAGAATTTATTTTTCTCAGGATGATGAGAGACGAAGGTATGGTTACACCGCGGTATAAATTTGTTAACATTAATTTCAATGGTAAAGATAATGGAGTTTATGCAATAGAAGAGCATTATACAAAACATTTAATTGAAAACAACAGACATAAGGATGGGCCAATTATACGTTTTGATGAACATACAAGGGATTTTAAGTTAGAAACAATTCAAGTATATGAATCAAAGAAATGGAGGACAGGTTCTAGATTTGTTATGGTAAAGAAAGCAATTTCTTTACTTGAGGGGTTTAGAAATGGTAAATTAAGTATAAGAGATGTTTTTGATGAAAAAAAGTTAGCTAGATTTTTTGCTGTCGCTGATCTTAACTTTGCTTGGCATGGTGTTGTTAATAAAAGTATGCGATTTTATTATAATCCGATTACTTTAAAATTAGAGCCAGTTCCTTATGATGGTCATAGAGGAGCTTCAGGAGAAACATATCTTATGAGCAGTGAACTAGGCATTACAACCGAAGATAATTGGACATATAATATGGGTAATGCTAATTGGTTTAAAACTTTTTTTAATAATAAAGAAAGTTACTCAGAAATATTTTACAAAGAATACATTAGCACTTTAGAAAGGATATCAAACAGAAAATATCTTGATAATTTTTTTCAAAACCATAATGATGAAATAACTAATATATTAAAGCTAACGTATAGTGAATTACCATTGAAAGATAATATTTTCACGTTCGGTCCATCTCTATATTTTTTTAGTAAAGAAAGTTATTATAATACACAAAAGAATATAAAAAATAAACTTAATGACCATAATATTGAAGCAAATATAGTTGGTATAAAGAAAGATTTGCTAATTTTATCTGTTGTAAATAAACATAAATCACTACCATATGAAATATTAAATATTTTAGATGATAATCAAACAATAATCGGTAACCCAATTGAGAGTCATATATTGTTAGCGGATTCTCCACTATTATTAAATATAAGAGAAAAAAAGAATATATCTTTCAAATGTTCAAATTTAGATGCATACAATAATTCTTTAGATCTAAAATTAACGGTAAAATACCCTGGTAGTAAGGAGGTATTTATAGTTGATGTTAATCCATGGAGTTTAATAAGTGTTGATTCTATAAAAAAAGATATAGTAAGAGTTTTACCAAATTTAGATAAATTTAAGTTTATTCAAAAAGATGATATAAATAAAAAAATTATTATACCAACGGGTTCATATACTGTTAATAAAGACCTTATCATCCCAGAAGGATATTCTTTTGTAATAGAGAAAAATACTGAAATAAATATTGAAAACAATTCTATTATCTTATCATATTCACCATGTAGATGGATAGGGACTAAGGATCAACCAATTTCTATATTCTCCAAAAACAAGAAAGATGGAAGCATCGTTGTTTTTAATAAAAGTGAACTTCCGCATGAATCAAAATTAAGCTACGTTAACTTTAATAATTTAGCTTTTCCCAAAATTAAAGATTGGATGGTTTCCGGCAGCGTAAATTTTTATAAAGCAAAAGTCGATTTAAATAATGTTAATATTTCAAGTAATGATGCTGAAGATGCTCTGAATCTTGTTAACTCCAGTTTTACTATGGATAGAGTAAATTTTAGAAATATTAAATCAGATGCATTAGATGTGGATTTTGGAAAAGGGAAACTTACAAATAGTATATTTTCTGATATTGGTAATGATGCCATAGATGTTTCAGGAACTCAATTATTTATTCATAATGTCAAAACTGTTAAAGTAGGAGATAAAGCTTTAAGTGCTGGTGAAAAAAGTCATATTACAGGGAATAAATTAAATATTTTAAACACAGAAATAGGGATAGCTAGTAAAGATGGATCGATGGTTAATTTAAATAATGTGAAAATTAAAGATTCAAAATTAGGACTTACTTCATTTAATAAGAAAAGTGAATACTCTAACGGGACTTTAATTTTAAATGATTTAATTTTTAATAATGTAACTAGAAAATCAGCAGTTGAAATAAATTCATACTTAACGTTAAACAATCAAATTATTATAGGCACCATTGAAGAGGTAGATGAGATATTGTATGGAAATCAGTATGGGGAAAAGACAAATAAACAAAAATGAAAAACCTGAAAAATGAAAATATTTATAGGTACGAAAGAAAGTTTCTAATTACGGATTTAGATAGAAATACTATAGAAAAAATCATTAAGCTTAATACTATGAATTTTAAGATTCTTCATCCGGAGAGACAAATTAATAATATTTATTTTGATACTACTGTAATGAAATGTTTTCATGATAATATTGAGGGCATCGCAAATAGGGAAAAGTATAGAATAAGATGGTATGGTGATACATATGGGCACATCAAAAAACCTGTTTTAGAAAAAAAAATTAGAAAAAATTCAACAGGCACAAAAGATTTTTATCCACTAGCTCCTTTTAAAATAGAAGAAAACTCTACTAATAAAGATTTTACTGATGTTTTTCAACAATCTAAGTTACCTGCTTTGGTTAAAGAAAAACTTTTTCAGTATTCTTCGAAAATTTTAAGTGGTTACAATAGGAAGTATTTTATTTCATTCGATAAAAAATTCAGAATTACTCTAGATAATGATTTGTTTTATATTAAATCAGGTTCAAATAAAACAAGTGGCTTAGGTAGATTTACTGATAAAAAAAGCACTGTGGTAGAGATTAAATATAATATAGAAGACGATGAAAGACTAGAGCTAATAACAAAACAGTTTAATTTTAGACTAACGAAAAATTCCAAGTACGTTACAGGGGTTTATCGTCAATACTATTAAGAGTTTAATCGTCAATATTATTAAGAGTTTTAGAAAAATAATTTATCTTTGAATTAAACTTTTATTTTAGTATTTATATTTGTAAAAAACAAAGTTAGTTTTAGATTTATTTAAATTATATAAAATCAACTAATTGCCAAGTAAATTCTAAATAATATATTAAGTTAATGGATAGCTGAGGATCTATTATTAAATAACTTTTACAAATCAATTTTAATTTATTTATATGAAACTTTTTTCTTGGATTTTTTTAATTATTTTATTTTTCACTCAATTAGTTTATTCTCAACTTAATTTTTCTAAGACATATTTAGATGGAAAAATGTTTAAGGAGATTTCAGGACTTGAAAAATTTGAATCTAAATTTATCGCACATAATGATTCTGGAAACAAACCTATTTTATATAAAATTAATTCTCAAGGTGATATTATTAAAATTATTCCTTTAAATAAATTAAATAATATTGATTGGGAAGATTTATCAACTGATAAAATTTTTATTTATATAGCAGATATTGGTAATAATTTTGGAAATAGGAAGGACTTAAAAATTTATAAAATTAATAAAAAAACATTTGAAGTTGATAGTATTGGTATTTCATACAAATTACAGTCTAAGTTCAAATCGCATTATATAAATGAGTATGATGCAGAGGCCATAGCTATTTTCGAAGAAAATATAATATTGTTTTCCAAGAATAGACTTAAACAAATTACCGAAATATATAAAATTCCAACAAACATAAAAAGTATCTCATTACTTCCAATAGGTTCTATAGATGTTAATGGTTTAATCACGGGAGCCGATTATAATGATGAACTTAATGTGATGGTTTTGTCGGGTTATTCAATGTCAAATATAAAACAGTACTTATATATTTTAAGAGATTTTAAAATCCCATATGATAACAGGTTAATGGAAGTAATAAAGCTTCCGAAAGAATATGATAGGACTCAAATCGAAAGTGTAAAAATTTTATCTAGTAATGAAGTATTGGTTGCCTCTGAAGCTGAGGATAAAGGAGATCCCTTTATTTTAAAAATTACTTTTGATAAAAAAAAATACCTGTCAAATCATAATTAATTATATCTACGTATTTTGTAAAAATGAAGTTAAAAACTTTGGTTTTGAGAATGTTTTTATAATTCTAATTAAATAATGCGGATATTGTGAAAATTATCAAAAAATATGTTCCAGATTTCATGCATATTGAAACTGGTAAACATTTAGATCAAAAAATGTAAACTATGTATAATTTTTTTAAACGTATATTAGATATTATTGTTAGTCTTATTGCGCTAATCATTCTTTTACCTGTTTTTATTCCTATTATTTTTATTCTTAGACTTTCTGGAGAAGGAGAGGTTTTCTATTTTCAAGAACGTTTTGGAATCTATAATTCAAAATTTCAAATATGGAAGTTCGCAACCATGCTTAAAAACTCTATGAATATTGGTACAGGTAGCATTACCCTTCAAAATGATCCAAGGGTTACAAAAATTGGATCTTTCTTAAGAAAAACAAAGATTAATGAACTCCCGCAAATCATCAATATTTTAAAGGGTGTTATAAGTTTAGTTGGTCCTAGACCTCTAGTGACTAAAACGTTTACGGCATATAATGAAGATGTACAATCAAAAATATACAATGTAAAACCTGGTCTTACAGGAATTGGCTCAATTATTTTCAGAGACGAAGAATCAATTATTTCAGCTGTTACTGATGAAGCCCGCATGAGTTTTATAAACGTATCATAGCACCTTATAAAGGGGAATTGGAAATGTGACATCAAGAAAATAGTTCCTTTTTACTAGATCTGCAGTTAATATTCATGACAGCTTGGGTGATTTTAGCTCCTACTTCGAAGCTTTATGAGAAGTGGTTTAAAGATTTACCAAAAAGAAATTTCTTATAAATATATAATATTAAAAAATGTCTAAACATTATAGGAAAATTGAAGAAACTATAAAATCATTTGGTTTTACAATCAAATCTTATTATTTCGAAAGACCTTGGTAGGTTTCCTAGTAATCGACGAAACCCAAGCTCAAGAGTTCTCAAATAAATTTTTTAATGGACTATATGTGCATGCCTTAAAAATTGGAGGTCAATTAAGTCCCTAAAATTTTAATTGTAAAAGCAGCTGCACGACTCTCTTGGCAATACCATAATAGACGTGCGGAAATCTGGCAAGTTTACAAAGGATCTGCTGGAATTATTAGAAGTGATTCTGATATAGAAAATGAGATGAAAACTTATACAGAAGGTGATCAAATTGTTTTAAAAAAAGGGGAAAGACACCGCTTAATTGGTTTAGATAATTTTTCTGTTGTGGCAGAAATCTTGCAGCATACCGATGCTAACAACCCTTCAGATGAAGACGATATTATACGAGTACAAGACGATTTTGGAAGGCAAAAAAAATAAAATAGGAGGAGTAAGAAAAAAGGAATAATTGTATCAGGATATTTTAATCCAATACATAAAGGACATATTGAGTATTTTAACAATGCGAAAGCATTGGCAGATGAATTATTTGTGATTGTAAATAATGAGGTTCAAAGAGCATTAAAAGGATCAAAAGAATTTCAGCAAGAAGCAGAGCGTGTCTTTATTGTTTCAAACATAAAATCAGTAGATCATTCTATCTTATCAATTGATGAGGATAGAACGGTTTGTAAAACCATTGAAATGATTGCTTTAGATTTTGGAAATGATTATGAACTGAGTTTTGCCAATGGTGGAGATCAAAATAATAACACCATTCCAGAAAGACCCATTTGTGCTCAAATGGGAATTACTCTAGTTGATGGATTGGGTGATAAAATACAGTCTAGCAGTTGGTTGTTTAAAACGTAAACTTTTTTGATTAGATTTGGTTTAAAAGCTAATTTTAACACGTGCATTGGATCCAAAATCCCCAAAGAAAGCAGGGAAAAAATTTAAAAGAGGATCTGCTAAAAAAGAAGGTCTTTCCATTAAAGAAAAGATGGAAATGCTTTATGAAAAAGTATTATTTGATTTGCGTATAAACTAAGACAAGCTAACCAAAACAGAAAGGGTAAAAGTTTTTGGTACGCTTTTTAATGATATTTATCTAAAAACTAAGTCTGTACGAGACAAATGCACGCTGGAAAAATTAAAAGAGAAAAAAGAAAATTTCTTTAATCAAGATCCATATCCTACCAAGTAATATTTTTCAGGTAAAAAAATAATCAGTTGAATTATAAAGAAATCTTATTTTTTATTGCCAAGTCTCTTACAATTTCCATAGAAGAAAAAAACAGAGCTGAAATAGAGTGCATGCTGAAAACAACCGATGTGGATTGGGAGGCAGTGGTTAAAGTAAGTACCAGTCATTATGTTTTTCCTGCATTGTATTGTAATTTTAAAAGAGCTAATTTTTTAAAATATCTTCCCGCTGATTTGGTTGATTATATGAAACACATAACTAACTTAAATAGAGACAGGAACACACAAATAATTACTCAAGCAAAAGAGTTAAATAGTCTATTATTAGAT
>Ga0307488_10000900_pt1 | contig 24658 bp, 24 predicted proteins | sample SB02metaG_FD_202248 | JGI IMG/M metagenome (GOLD analysis project Ga0307488, IMG submission 202248) | Sea-ice brine microbial communities from Beaufort Sea near Barrow, Alaska, United States - SB 0.2 | ecosystem: Environmental > Aquatic > Marine > Coastal | place: USA: Alaska | collected... | reverse complement strand
GTGGTTAGATTAAATGTTGAATCAAGGGCCGATATTTTTTTGATGGAAGAGAAAACTGCGGAGTTGTTGGCTTTGTTAAAGTAAATTGTCTTGTTAAGACACTAAAAAGCCCAGTTATTTCACTGGGCTTTTTTGGTTTTAGTCAGTTTAAACTGTATAAAAAATTATTTCACCTCTTCGCCAGCAGCTTGTTTATCCGCATGGTAACTAGAACGTACCATAGGTCCAGAAGCAGCGTGGCTAAAGCCTAATTCTTTAGCTACTTCACCGAGCTCGTTAAATTCGTCTGGGTGTACATAGCGCTTTAATGGGAAGTGATGTTTACTGGGCTGTAAATATTGGCCCAAGGTCAGCATCTCCACATTGTGTGACCGTAAATCTTTTAATACTTCGGTTATTTCGTGTTTGTCTTCGCCCATGCCCATCATTAGTCCTGATTTGGTTGGGATGTCAGGATGTTGCTGTTTAAACTTTTTCAATAGGTCTAATGACCATTGGTAGTTGGCACCGGGGCGGCATTCTCGGTATAAACGTGGAATGGTTTCAAGGTTGTGATTAAACACGTCGGGTGGGCTTTGTTTGAGTATTTCAAGGGCTCTGTCCATACGCCCTCTGAAATCGGGTACTAACACTTCAATTTTGGTGGCAGGACTATGTTCGCGAATAGCGCTAATGCAATCTACGAAATGTTGAGCACCACCATCACGCAAATCATCTCGGTCTACTGAGGTTATCACCACATATTTCAGGCCCATCTCAGCAATGGTTTTTGCTAACTTAAGAGGCTCTTCTGCGCTAGGTGGTAAAGGTTTACCATGACCAACGTCACAAAATGGACAACGACGGGTGCAAATATCACCCAAAATCATAAAAGTAGCAGTGCCGTGATTAAAACATTCAGCTAGGTTAGGGCAACTGGCTTCTTCACATACAGAATGTAAATTATTTTTACGTAAGGTTTTTTTGATATGGTCGATTTTATCTGTATTACGCGGTAACTTTATCTTTATCCACGCAGGTTTACGTAACATCTCAGCCTTTTCTGTGGGCATGATGGTGATAGGGATATGTTTAACTTTTTCGTCATCCCGAAGTTTAACTCCGGCTTGCGGGCGTGCGTTAGTCATTAAAGCCTTCTCTATATTCTTTGTTATTTATACCTAATAAGGCAGATAAGTGATCAGTCAGTTTTATGCCTGCTTCAGCGAGCGTATTAGGACCGTCAAGTTGTGCGCAATCTATCATTTCCAGTCCGGCATAACCACATGGATTTATGCGTTGAAACGGGCTTAGATCCATATTTACGTTCAAAGCTAAGCCGTGAAAAGAGCAACCTTTGCGAATTCTTAAGCCAATAGAGCAGACTTTTTTAGCATCTACATACACGCCAGGAGCATCTGCTTTCGGGTAGGCATTAATTGCATATTCTTGTAGTGTGTTAACCACACATTGTTCCAAGGCCGTCACTAAGGTTCTTACACCTAACTTATTACGTTTTAGATTAAGTAGTACATACATCATTTGTTGGCCGGGTCCATGGTACGTGACTTGACCACCTCTATCGACTTTAACCACAGGAATATCGCCTGGCATCAGAATATGTTCTTCTTTACCTGCTTGGCCTTGGGTGAACACGGCTTGATGTTCTACTAGCCATATTTCGTCTGCTGTTTCAGCATCTCTATTATCGGTGAAATCTTGCATGGCTTGCCAAATAGGCAAGTAGGCTTGTAGTCCTAATTGTCTGACAATTAATTTAGTGGGCATTATTCAGGTAATCACTCGCTACAGAACAACTTTAACCAGCTCTAGTTTAGCTAGTTCAACATAAAGAGTTTCCATATGAGCTTTACTGGTCACTGTTATGCTAAGTGAAATCGAGTGGTAAGTACCTTTAGAACTTGGCTTTACCTTTGGTGCGTAATCACCTGGCGCATGTACCTGCAAGCAGGTGATAACATCTTGCGATAAACGCTCATGGGCAATACCCATGATTTTAAAAGTTTGCTGGCATGGGAAATCCAGCAATTGATCAAAATTTGTGTCCATCTTTCTCTCGAATATTTAATAAAAATGTAAGGTATTAACTATCAAAGCCAAGTCGTAATTTTACAAAATCAACCATGCGGTCAATAAATCCACCTTCTTTGACTTCTTGTAAAGCCACTAATGGATATTCAGCAATATCTTTGCCTTCAATTTGAAGATAGAGTTTGCCTACTACTTCGCCTTTAGCAATAGGTGCCTGTAAGTTTTTGTCTAACTTAAAGTTAGCTTTTAAATTTTTGCTTTGGCCACGAGGGATATTGATGGGGGTATCTTGTAATATGCCAAGGTCTACCGTTTCTTTATCACCCATAAAAATACGGTGTGAAACAAAGCTGTCACCGGCTTTATAAGGGGTAATAGTTTCAAAGAAACGAAACCCGTATTTGAGTAATTTTTTGTTTTCAACCTTACGAGCTCGTTCACTGTCTGTGCCCATAACCACTGAGATTAACCGCATATCACCTTGGAACGCAGATGTAATCAAGCTGTAACCTGCATCTGATGTGTGGCCGGTTTTTATGCCGTCAACACTTAGACTTTTATCCCACAATAAGCCATTGCGATTGTATTGTTTAATATCGTTAAAGGTAAATTCTTTTTCAGCATAAATAGCATATTCTTCTGGAACATCACGTATCAATGCTGCTGATAAAATTGCCATATCTCTCGGTGTGGTGAAATGCTGGGCATCATGTAAACCATGACTGTTCACAAAATAAGTTGATGTCATACCTAGCTTTTCTGCATGCATATTCATCATGCTGGCAAAGGCATCTTCACTACCGGCAATATGTTCTGCCATTGCTACACAGGCATCATTACCTGACTGCACAATAATGCCGCGATTAAGATCAGCTACAGATATTTTTTTACCTACTTCAATAAACATTTTTGAGGAGTCTGGAAAGTTTTTAGCCCAGGCTTTTTCAGAAATAGTCACCAAATCGGTGTCTTTGATATTGCCGTTTAGAAGCTCTATACCAATCACATAGCTTGTCATCATTTTAGTTAAGCTAGCGGGGGGGATCTGCATGTCAGCGTTTTGCTCTGCGATAACATTACCCGTTTGGAAATCCATCAAAATGAAACCTTTAGCAGCAACACTAGGCGCAGGAGGTATAACCACAGCTGCAGAGGCTGAAAAGATGAATGAACAGAATACTATGCTGTTCACAAGAGAGCTGAAATACGTTGTTGGTTTAAGCATTAAACTACCGTTTTTGAAAATGTTATAAGAATAGAAGTCTTAGACACGTCTTTATAGACATAAAATAATGACCGCAATTTATGCTGTGCAATATAGCACTTTGAGGGTTAAATTGCTGCTCAACTAATGACTAATCTAAAATAATATTAGGATTATTGTTAGCTACAATGATGTAAGACTCACTTTATTATAAAAAGTTTAATTCTGTGCGTAAATTTGTGCGTAAGTTTGGGTATACGCTGATTCTAATCAGAGTATATTTTATAAGCATCAGGATAGTCATTACTTTTAAGTTCATTAAGCAACTCATCTGCTTCAAGTTCGTTTTTGATTGGGCCAAGATGTAATTTGTAGATACCTTTTTCGAATCTGGTTTTGTAAGAGTGTCGGTATAAAATCTTTAAGCCACTGGCTAATTTGTCAATTTGAGTTTTGTTTTGCAATGCAGCCACTTGAATATAGACCTGTTGGTTGGTCATATTGGGTGGTTTATTACTGATTGTAGGGAAACGGCCTACGGTCACTTTTCCTGCTTTATCTACGTGGATAACGTCCAGCTTTACATCTGTGATCCCTGTTTTAAGTACGTCTAGTTTTAACGCTGCTGCATAAGATAAGTCAATCACCCTACCACTATGAAACGGCCCTCTATCGTTGACTCTAACCACCACCTGCTTACCATTTTTCAAATTGGTTACGCGCACAAATGATGGTAATGGAAGTGTTTTGTGGGCGGCAGACATTTGGTACATATCGTAAATTTCACCATTAGCCGTTAAGTGACCATGAAACTTTTGTCCATACCAACTGGCGTGGCCTTTATCGCTGAAACCTTTACCTGTTTTGAGTGGCTGGTAGCGTATTCCCCTTATAGTATAAGGACGCATATTAGCTGACGCGTAGCTCTCATATTTAGCCACCGCATCTTGGGTCGTCACATTTTGCGGAATTATTTTAGGGGCTGAGTCTTGGTGCTGGTAATAGCGTCCTTTAGGAGCGCAACCAGCTAAATAGATAGTTAAAAAAGTTAAAACAAGACAACGAAAGTAATTTTTCATGGCAGGGCTAATTGACCTACTTCAGCAATGGCTGTTGCATTAAAGCCTTGTTTAAGTTGCTGGCTGAATTGAAATATTGCCATGGCATAAAGTGGACTATGGTTGTAGCGAGTGATCACGTAAAAATTAGGCAAGCCCACCCAATATTCCTTGTTGTTCAGTTGCTCAAATTCGAATAGTTTTACACTCATGTCTTTTCTTATGCTAGGCGCAGCAATGCTCACACCTGCGTCTTGTAACTGTGACCATTGATGAGAATATTTAAGCGATTTTGATAACAATGCTGAGTATTGAGTGCCACTAACTTGAGCTTTAAACGCAATCTCAGTATTGGCTTTCCAGTGATGTTTTTTAAAATAGTTTGCAACACTGCCTATAACGTCTTCAGGATTGTTTAATAAGTCCCTCACACCGTCACCGTCAAAATCTACAGCGTAAAAACGGTAACTAGAAGAGATAAACTGGCCCCAACCCATAGCTCCAGCATAAGAGCCTTTTAGCTCTGTTATATCAAAGTTTTCTTCTTTGGCTAATAAGAATAATTGTGCTAATTCGCTTCGAAAAAACTTAGCCCTTGGTGGATAGTGAAAACCTAAAGTGACTAGCGCATCGAGAACTGAATATTTACCTTGGTAAGTGCCATAAAAAGATTCAACACCAATGATTGCTACAATGATTTCAGCGGGCACACCGGTTTCTTGTTCTGCACGGGCTAAGGCATTTTGATGAGTATTCCAGAATGCTAAACCTTTTGTTAGACGTTTTTCTGTCAGAAATATGGGGTAATACTGATGCCAAGGTTTAGCCTCCCATGGCTTGGCAATAGATTGTAAAATAGCCTCGTTTTTGATGGCTTTTTTCAAGGTCGATTCAACTACTTCTCGTTCGAACTGATGTTTGTCTACCATCACATCAATAAACTGCTTTTGCAGTTCTAAAGGGGAAGCTTGGATACTTAAGCTTGTGACATAGAAGCCTAATGCTAAAAACGATTTAAATAATTTCATGGTTCTCCTTGAAGATTAAGTCTTTTATTTAATCAACACTTTTAAGGTTATAGACACCGTTACTCTCGGGACATAGTTCTTTTTTGAGTACTGATAGCCATCAAAATACCAAAACCTGCTAACAGAGTCACCATAGAAGTACCACCATAGCTAATTAAGGGTAAAGGTACGCCCACTACAGGCAGAATTCCCGAAACCATGCCCATATTTACGAACACATAAACAAAAAAAGTCAGGGTAATGCTACCCGCTAAAATTTTACTAAATGCATCTTGTGCCTTCACAGCTATCAACATACCTCGAATAACAATAAATGCGTAGATGGCCAACAGTCCAATGACACCCCAAAATCCAAACTCTTCACTGAATACCGCAAATATAAAATCAGTGTGGCGTTCAGGTAAAAACTCCAACTGAGATTGGGTGCCTTGTAGCCAGCCTTTACCTTGCGCACCACCTGAGCCAATGGCAATTTGTGATTGAATGATGTGATAGCCTGATCCTAGTGGATCAGATTCAGGGTTGAGAAATGTTAGCACCCGTTGTTTTTGATAATCTTGCATCAAAAATGTCCACATAATAGGGGTGAAAGCAGAAGCTGCTACAGCAACAAATGATATAAAACGCCAGCTCATGCCAGCTAAAAATAATGCAAAAATGCCTGAGCATGCAATCAGAAGTGAAGTGCCTAAGTCTGGTTGGCGAGCAATTAATAAAGTGGGTAGGGCAACTAAAGCGAACCCAACCAGTATATGCCACGTTTTAGGTGGCAGATTAAATCGACTAATATACCAAGCGACCATCATAGGCACCGCTAGTTTCATGATTTCTGAGGGTTGAAAGCGAAACACGCCTAAATCTAACCAACGCTGTGCCCCTTTACTGGATACACCGACCACTAAAACAGCGATTAACATACCTATGCCAATAACATAAAAATAAACGGACAATTTTTGATAAGCCATGGGAGGGATTTGCGCCACAACTAACATTACGCCTAAAGCCAGCGCAAGACGTGTTAATTGCCTTTGAATAAGGCCTATGTCTTGTCCCCCTGCAGAGTAAATAGTGATTAATCCCACCACCATTAGCACAAGTAATCCCAATAACAGCGTGCCATCACAATGTATTCTATTCCAAATAGAACGACTGTTAGAAGCTAGTTTAGTTCTCAGCATCACGGTTGCTCCACAACTGGTTTAAGTTCGGCTTTTGAGAGCTCTATTTCCTCTGGTTCTTGTCCTAAATACTCAATGACTTTGTGTTCAGGAAAGGTTTGATCTTTAAAGAAATCGTCCATTATTTTTCGAGCGATAGGTGCAGCTTCAGCACCGCCGTGACCTGCATTTTCTAATACCACGGTGACCGTTATTTGTGGTTTGTCGTAGGGGGCATAACCCACATACATAGCGTTATCGTGGTTTTTCTTGGAGAGCTTTGATGCATCATATTTTTCGTCTTGGGCGATAGATACTAATTGGGCGGTGCCTGTTTTACCTGCGGATATGTAATTAGCCCCTCTAAATGCCTCACGTGCAGAGCCTTTTCGATTTACCGTTCCATACATGGCATCCAATACTATATCCCAATTGCGTTCGTCTTTTATGGCTATGGGGCGCCGTTCTTTAACGGCCTGTAAAACGACTTTATCTTTTTGCATATTACCGCGAATAATTTGTGGAATTATCCGTCTGCCTTTGTTGACTAAGTTGGCTATTGACTGTGTGAGTTGAATTGGCGTCGCTGTCCAGTAACTTTGCCCTATGCCTACGTTGATGGTGTCACCAATATACCAAGGGCGGTTAAACAAGGCTTTTACAATGCCTCTGCTCGGCATAATGCCATCGGCTTCTTCATGCAAGTCGATACCGGTATAATCACCAAACCCAAATTCATTCATGCTTTCGCTGATCCGGTCAATACCTAATTTATAAGCCAAATCATAAAAGAAAATATCACAGGAAACTTCGATAGCTTTAGTCACATCCACCCAGCCATGGCCCCATGGATTGTGGTCTCGCCAAACACGTTCAACATTTTTTAATTGATATTTACCAAAGTCATGAATCCGATATTCAGGAGTAATGACTCTCTCTTCAAGTCCAGTCAATGCTAATAAAGGTTTAACTGTTGATGCAGGGGGATATTGCCCCTGCGTTGCACGGTTGAACAAGGGGCGGTCTGAGGTGAGTAATTTTTTGTAATTCTTACTGCTGATGCCATGCACAAACAGATTCGGGTCGTAACTTGGACTGCTGTATAACGCTAGTACGCCTCCATCTCGAGGGTCAATGGCAACAACAGACCCCTTCTTACCTGCAAAGGCCTTTTCGGCTTCCAGTTGTAAAGTCATATCAATATTTAGCACAATATCTTGACCGGGAGCAGGTGGATTGAAGTCCAATATACGGATAATTCTACCTTGATTGTTCACTTCCACTTCTTGAAATCCGACTTTTCCATGGAGTTTTTCTTCGTGATATTTTTCTACACCTCTTTTTCCAATGTCATACGTGGCAGCATAGTTTGCTTCAAATCCAGCTTCACTGAGTTTTTGTAAATCTTTTTTGTTAATCTTTGCAACGTAACCTATTACATGGGTCAGGGCACTGCCATAGGGATAATAGCGAGCGAGTCTAGCTTCGATGGATATACCTGGATATTTATGTTGCTGTGCAGAAAAAAGTGCGACCTCTTTGGGTTTTAAACGGTTGATCAGATTAACCGGTTTGAAACGCCTAGTCCCTTTTAAGTCTCGATAAAAATCACTGACATCTTCTGCATCAATATCTAACAAAGTGCTTAATTCATTAATCGTTAATTCCAGATCATCAATTTCCTCTGGAATAACTTGAAGACTAAATACCGGACGGTTTTCTGCTAGCAATATACCATTCCGATCATAAATTAAGCCACGATTAGGTGCTACTGGTAATACTTTTATGCGGTTACCGTCTGCTCGTGTTTGGTAATCCTCGAATCGACTTATTTGTAAATAATACAAATTTGTCAACACCATAGCGATCATCACAATTACCACAAGTAGTCCAATAAACGTTCGCCTAGCAAAAAGGTTGGCTTCCGCTGAATGGTCTTTAATGAGGATACGCGGTGAAGGCAATTTTATTCTCTATGATAAGGATGGTTATTATTAATTGACCAAGCTCGATACAGGCTCTCAGCTACAATTATGCGAACTAATGGATGTGGTAAAGTAAGACTCGACAATGACCACTTTTGTTCAGAAATTTTTATACATTCAGGAGCTAAACCTTCTGGTCCTCCAATTAATAAACTGACATCTCGGCCGTCCATTTGCCAACTTTGCATGGTTTTAGCCAATTTTGGGGTGTCCCAAGGTACACCTGTTACTTCTAAGGTGACGACTCTGTTGCCTTTGGGAATAGCAGCTAGAGTTAATTCTCCTTCTTTTTGTAAGATACGTTTGATATCAGCGTTTTTGCCACGCTTACCAGCGACTATTTCGGTGATCTGCAAAGGCATATCGGCAGGGAAACGTCTGCAATATTCCGAAAAACCTTGTTCAACCCAAGCGGGCATTTTCATGCCCACTGCAATCATTTGAATACGCACTGGTTAGTTTAGCCCCAGAGTTTTTCCAACTGATAGAAATTTCGGGCTTCATCTTCCATCACATGTAAGACTACATCACCTAGGTCAACTAAGACCCAATCTCCGGTTTCTCGCCCTTCAATACTTAAAGGTGCGGTACCAGCTCGTTTAGCTTCAACTACCACATTTTCGGCAATTGAAATAACATGACGTTTAGAATTACCTGAGCAAATTAACATGGTTTCGGTAACCGAAGATTTTTCTGCAACATCTAAATCAATAATGTCACGACCTTTTAAGTCTTCGACTTTTTCTATTACAAAGGCTTTTAACTGTTCGTGGTCCAAAGACTTTCCTTATGGTTCAATTTTATACAAATGAATTTGAGATAGTTTAACAGAAATCAGCACTCTGCTGATAGAGCTTATGCTGTTGAATATAATCTAATATCTTTGGTGGTAAAAAACACTCAACCGATTGATTTTTATATAATTGTTGTCTGATTTGGGTAGATGAGACGTTTAATGTTTGGGTATTCGCCACATAAATGTGTCCAGCAAGACTGTTATGCAAATCGATTGGAGTAACAGTTTGCCTTTTGTTTAGTAATGTTTTTAGTTGTGACGCATGCTGTTTTGAAGGGCTATCAGAGATTCCCTGTATTTCTTTTACAGACTCGCCCTTTCTTTTACACACTACAAAATGGCAAAGGGAAAACAGGGTTGACCAATCATGCCAAGTAAATAAATTATGAAAAGAGTCGGTGCCGATGAAAAAACACAACGGGGTAGTGGGCATGGCTTCGCGTATTTCTTTTAATGAGTCGACACTAAATGTGGGTTTTCCTCTATTAATATCCCTTGAGTCAGGGTAAAACAGAGGGTAATCGTCACAAATAAGTTCTACCATTTTGAGTCTGTCTTCGCTTGATGCTACTGCAGGATTTTTATGACTGGGAATAAAACAAGGCATTAGGGCGACTTTTTTGATGTTGGTTTTTTCTGCCGCTTCTATCACGGGATAAATATGCCCATCGTGAATGGGGTCGAAGGTGCCACCAAAAATACCTAAAGGAGAAGCAAGTTGCATGTAAATATGTTTCCTAGTCTAAAATGCCATAGTCTAAAGGCACTTTATTGAGAGAATAAGGAACAAACAGTAAACATAAATGGCATAACTCTACATAAGGGCGTACCACTTGCGATTGTTTGATGGCATTATCAAACTCAGTCAGCTTTTGTTGTAATGCACGCATGTGCTCTAATGATAAACGCTGTAACGCTGACTGATATAACGATTGACGGCTTTTCCATATTCTATGCTGATTCCAGTTAATCGTTTTACCCAGTTGTAGGTCAAATAATATCGCTTGCAAAGTTTGCCATTCTCGGGTCAAAGCCCAAACTATAATATTAGGTTCGACTCCCTCACTTTCTAAGCGATAGAGCATTTTGACTGCTTTTTGAGCATCTCCACTAAGCAAAACATCGATTAAATGAAACACTGTAAATCTGGACTGATCCACTACAGCTTGTTCAACTTGTTCAAAGCTTGGGTTACCTTGTGGATAAATCAGCATTAATTTTTGAATTTCTTGTTTAGCTGCGAGTAAATTACCTTCACAGTAGTCAACCAACAACTGCGATATTTGCTGCGATGGCTTCATGCCTGCCATATTCATTTGGGCGTTCAACCACTGATATAACGCATTGCCTTCAAGAGGATAACAAGGCACATAAACTGCGTGTTTATCCACTGCCTTAAACCACTTTGTGTTCTGTACATCCTTACCTACTTTACCGCCATGTATTACAATCAGCACATCAGGATTCACCTGCTGCGCTAAGCTAGCCAATACTTTACTACCTTCTGCACCAGGTTTTCCGGTGGGTAATTCAAGCTCAATGATTTGTCTAGTAGAAAACAATGACAAGGTTTGTGTCGCTTCAATCAGTGTATCCCAGCTAAACTGACCATCTACCACTAAAGATTGGCGCTCGTCAAAGCCTTGGGCTAAAGCAGCGTTTCGAATTAACTCAATACACTCGAGTTTTTGTTGCGGCTCATCACCAAAAATCAGATAGAAAGGTTTTAGGTCTGAAGAGGTATTAAATTTAAATCGGTTTGGATAAACCTGCATTAGCCACCTGTAGTCTGTTGCCAATTACTATATGAACTGGCAATTTGACGGATAATGCGATTGGCTGCTTCTTGACGCATTTCGTTTTGAATCAAATCCAACTCACGAGACTTAGCTAGCACCGCATCTGGGTCGTCTTGATATTCCCTAGTGACATCGAATTCTATTTCTAACGCGTCTTGCGCTGGAAATTGGATCTGATATTTAATGGTATACACCAATTCATATTCTGCTACTTGTCCGGATGAAAAAAGAGACAATAAGCGCCTCTCAAGTTGGTCGGAGCTTAAATACACAATCACATCCACTTGCTCATTGATTTGATCAGCACTGGCAGTATTATCCCACACATCAATGTTTATCCCTTGCAGCTGCTTACCTAATATTCTATGCAGTGGTGTGTTTTTCTGTGCCGCTAGTAATTGCAGTTGTTTAATACCAGTTGGCAGCCCATAGTCACCACGTAACTTAAAGCCGCATCCTACTATTGTTAAAACAATGGTCAGGATACAAACATTTAAGAATGTGCGTTTTAGCACCTTAATTCGCCACTATGTTGAGTAATCTACCCGGAATGTAAATGATTTTTCGGATGGTCTTGCCATCTGTATGTTGCTGCACATTTTGTTCGGCTAAACCCGTAGCTTCTACTTGTTCTTTTGAGGCATCTGCAGAGACGGTAATTTTAGCTCTGACTTTACCATTGACTTGCAACACTATTAGTTTTTCGTCTTCAACCATTGCGTCAGCTTCAGCCAAAGGCCATGGCGCAGTCTCTACCTCATTTTTATGGCCTAAGTCTCGGTACATCACATGACAAATATGAGGTGCAATAGGAGCCAGTAACAAGACTATCGCATCAATACCTTCGCGCATTACGGCTAAGTCTTGGTCAGATGTTTTGGGCGCCTTTTGTAAATGATTGAGCAGTTCCATGGTGGCGGCTACAGCTGTATTAAATGTCTGGCGTCGACCAATATCATCACTGACTTTTTCAATGGTTTTATGCACTAATCGTCTTAGGTTCTTCTGTGGACCAGATAAGTTACCTTTATTCAGAGTCGCTATTTCGCCAGCTTCGACGTGCTCTTGCACTAAGTTCCAAAGACGTTTTACAAATCTGTGTGCACCTTCAACCCCTGAGTCAATCCACTCTAACGTTTGTTCAGGCGGCGCGGCGAACATGGTGAAAACTCGTATGGTATCAGCGCCATATAAGTCAATCACTTGCTGTGGATCGATGCCATTGTTTTTCGACTTAGACATTTTGATCATACCGTGATGGATAACTTCCATGCCATCAGACTCAAGTACAGACTTAATGATCCTGCCTTTATCGTCTTTTTCACTGTGAACGTCAGCAGGGGAAAACCATTCTTTTTTACCTGCTGCATCTTCACGGTAAAAAGAATCTGCTAACACCATCCCCTGACATAATAAACGTTTGTAAGGCTCATCAGATTGAACCAAACCTTCATCACGTAAAAGTTTGTGGAAAAAGCGTGAATATAATAGATGTAAAATTGCGTGTTCAATTCCGCCCACATATTGATCGACCGGTAACCAATAATTGGCCTGTGCAGGGTCTAACATAGCTTGGTCGTTTTGTGCGCTGCAATAGCGAGCGTAATACCATGATGATTCCATAAAGGTATCAAAGGTATCTGTTTCTCTTAAAGCAGGTTGACCGTTGAATTCTGTTTTAGCCCATTCAAGATCGGCTTTAATGGGAGAAATAACACCATTCATTTGCACATCTTCGGGTAATTCGACGGGTAACTGTTCACTTGGAACAGGGACAGACTCCCCACTTTCTAAATTCAGCATGGGAATAGGTGTGCCCCAATAACGCTGACGAGACACGCCCCAATCTCTTAAACGATAATTAATTTTCTTTTTGCCTTTACCCTGTTCGCTAAGTGCTTGAGCTATTTTCTCAAAGGCTTCTGCTGAGGTAAGGCCATCAAATTCCCCGGAATTTACCAATAAGCCTTTTTCGGTAAACGCCCCTTGGGTTAGATCACACTCAGTGCGAAGTAGTGCATCGCCTTGAACAACTTGTTTTATTTCAAGTTCGTATTTAGTGGCAAACTCCCAGTCTCGTTGATCGTGACCAGGAACTGCCATCACCGCACCTGAGCCGTAACCCATTAATACAAAGTTGGCGACCCAAACAGGGACTTTGTCACCGGTTAAGGGGTGAATGGCGAAATAACCTGTAGCGCAACCTTTCTTTTCCATGGTGGCCATGTCAGCTTCAGCCACTTTAGTGGTTTTGCATTCTTCAATAAAAGCGGCTAATACAGTGTTATTTTTAGCTGCTTCTAATGAAATGGGATGCTGCGCCGCAACGGCAACGTAGGTCACCCCCAATAAAGTGTCAGGTCGAGTGGTGTAAACATCAAAATTGGAAAGTTGAGCAACCGTTTGTTCAAGGGCGAAGGTTATTTCTACACCTTCTGAACGGCCTATCCAGTTTTTTTGCATGGCACGCACTTGCTCAGGCCATTCTTCTAATTGTTCTAAATCGTTGACTAGTTCTTCTGCGTAGTCGGTGATTTTAAGAAACCACTGAGGTATTTCTTTTTGTTCGACTAACGCCCCAGAACGCCAACCACGTCCATCAATCACTTGCTCGTTAGCCAGAACCGTATGGTCCACAGGATCCCAGTTAACGGTGGCATTCTTTTTATACACTAAACCTTTCTCGAACAAACGAGTAAAAAACCATTGTTCCCAGCGATAATAATCTTTTTTACATGTGGCTATTTCACGATCCCAGTCGTAACCGAACCCTAATGTTTTTAATTGGGTTTTCATGTACTCAATATTAGAGTAGGTCCATTTGGCTGGTGCCGTATTATTGTTAAGGGCTGCATTTTCAGCAGGTAAACCGAATGCATCCCAGCCCATTGGCTGAAGAACATTTTTACCTAACATTCTCTGATAACGGCTAATCACATCACCAATGGTGTAATTGCGAACATGACCCATATGCAAACGGCCACTGGGATAAGGGAACATAGAAAGACAATAAAATTTTTCTTTATCAGCGTCTTCAGTTGCTTTAAAGGTTTGCTGGGTTTCCCAATAGGCTTGAACCTCTTTTTCTATTTCTTGAGGTTGGTACTGTTTTTCGGCCATTAAAAAAGATTTCCGTGACGAGAGGGATAAGGTCAAAAAGACCCTAAACAATGCTATAAAAGTTAGCTACTTAGAATACCTTAGCGCATCCCTTGCTAACAACAGTAAATACGTGATTAATCGAGCTTATTCTGAAGTTTTTAGTTGGATTGAGTGTTTTGGATCCTAATATTTTATTTAAACGATTATATTAATTCCCCGGATCTATACAATTTGTGTTTGTTTTGTATTAAAAACAGTCACTTTCCCATATTCTTTTCGTATCCGTTTGACAGCCTGCTGATTACAGGTTTCACTATTTGGTATATTTTAAAATTGCGATAATTAAGCCTTTTAATATGCAAAGCAAATATGCCTTACATCTGCAGCAGTTGACTGCAAAACCCAGTAGACGCTTAATTAATCAAGCTCTAAAAGATGAGAACGCTTTACACTCCACTTTTATTGGACAGGATAGAGCGCGTGCAGCTTTATCTTTTGGTCTGGGAATAGAGGCGCGAGGATACAACCTTTATGTGATGGGTGAACAAGCCACTGGGCGCTTTACCTTAGTGCATGAATTTATTGATAAATACGTGCAAAAAACAGTCACGCCAGATGATTGGTGTTACATCAATAATTTTGAAGACGAGCGTGAACCATTTTCCTTAAGATTGGTGGCAGGGGAAAGTAAAAAGCTAATCAAAGACATGGAAAATTTGATTGACGAATTATTAGATACCTTTCCGGCTGCATTTGATAATCCCGGCTATCAGCGAAAAAAAGTGGCGATTACTCGAGAGTTTGATCAAGGATATGATAAAGCCATTGATGCTGTTGAAAAACTAGCCCAACAACAGAATGTGGCCTTGTATGAAGATGCTGGCACAATTACATTCTCACCTATTGTCGACGGTAACCAAGTTACTGATGCTGAATTTGCTAAAGCCTCAGATGAACAGAGGCAGCACTATTATCAATTAATTGATGATCTTGAAAATAAATTAAGTGAAGCGTTAATTGAGTTACCTAAGTGGAAACGCGCAACTGCGGAAAAACTAAGAAAGCTGAAAAAAGAAACTGCAGAGCAGGGCATAAAGCCATTATTAAAAGATTTAGAGCATAAATATTCATCTGACTTGGCTATCTTAAAGTTTTTACGGCAGCTTAAACCACACTTGGTAGAGACAGTGGTGGAAGTATTAGCGGATGATAAAAAAGATGACAAACATGACGAGTACGACAAACGTTCTATTTTAGAAGAACAATATTTACCCAATATTATTGTCTCTCATGATTTAAACAGCGGTTCTCCAGTGATATATGAACCAAACCCAACTCATCAAAATCTGTTTGGCCAGGTTGAATACACCAATATTCAAGGCTCGGTTTTTACTAACTACCGGATGATCCGACCCGGTGCCATGCATCGAGCAAATGGTGGATATCTATTGCTCGATGTAGACAAACTTATTGAGCAACCTTATGCATGGGAAACCCTGAAGTTAGCGCTTAAATTTGGATCGCTTAAAATGGACTTGCCGCAACATGATGTGGGAATGGTCAATTCTATTACGCTCAATCCTCAACAAATACCTATAGACGTCAAAGTGGTTTTGTTGGGCTCCCGTGACCTTTATTATACCTTGCAAGATTATGACGATGAATTTTATGAGTTGTTTAGAGTATTAGTGGATTTTGACCATGAAATCCCTTTAGATAAAAAAACTTTATTTGATTTTGTTGGCCGTGTGAGAGTTCAAGTGAAAGAGCTGGGGTTGCAGAGTATTTCTGCTAAAGCTATGTATCGATTAGTGGAATACAGTTTGCGTCTTGCAGAACATCAACAACGCTTGTCTGCACGCTTTTCAGACGTGATCGAGCTACTTCATGAAGCCGAATATTTTTGTAGACATCAACATACCCAAGAACTTGATGTGACTCATATTGAAGCTGCTTTGACGGCAAAAACTCATCGCACTGGGCGTGTTAGTGAAGCCGTATTAGACGATATTAAACAAGGCCAAATTCTGATTGCAACGCAAGGCATTGACGTGGGTAAAGTGAATGGTCTAACTGTACTGGAAATCGGCGATAGTATGTTTGGAACACCTGCTCGCATTACCTCAACAGTTTACGTTGGTGCTAATGGAGTAGTGGATATCGAGCGCGAAGTTGAACTCGGTCAGCCCAGTCATTCTAAGGGAGTGATGTTGTTAACAGGTTATCTGGGGCATAAATATGCTCAGTTATTTCCATTAACCTTATCAGCGAATATTGCAATTGAGCAGTCCTACGGACACATAGACGGTGACAGTGCTTCATTAGCAGAGTTAGTTGCTTTGATTTCAGCCTTAACTAAAATGCCTGTCCGTCAAGATTTAGCGATCACAGGCTCAATCAATCAATATGGTCAAGTGCAGTCAGTTGGCGGCGTGAATGAGAAAATAGAAGGCTTCTTTAAACTTTGCCAACATCGTGGCTTAACGGGTAAGCAAGGGGTAATTATTCCTAAGTCTAATCAAGTAAATCTTATGCTTGATAAAGAAGTATTGGCGGCAGTAAAAGCACAGAAATTCCATATTTGTGTGGTTGAAACTGTTGATGATGCGCTGGAGTTGTTGATGAATAAAGTTGCGGGTGTGCACAATACCAAAGGACGATACCCCAAAGGTTCGGTTAACTATATGGCGGTTTCAAGTTTACTTAATATTGCCAATATAGTGGCGGGCGCAGATGATGATTAGTTGAAATAGCGAGATCAAAGGTCAACAGCCAAAGTTTATTCTGATAGGATCTTGTTCCTAATTTTTCAAATTTATAAGTTATTATTATGCAAATATCAAAAGGCACAGTTGTACAATTTCACTATCGGATCAAAGATTTAGACGGTAAAGAATTAGAGTCAAATTTTGGTGAGCAAGCCGTTGCTTATCTGCATGGCTATAATAATATGATGCCGGGTGTCGAAAGGTCTTTAGAGTCTATGTCAAAAGGGGACTTACTTGAAGCTGAATTAGAAGCCGCCGAAACCTATGGTGAAATTCAAGCCGATAGCGAACAACGAATACCAGTTAAACATTTGCTTAGCGCAGAAAAAAAACCAAAATGGAAAGCAGGAATGACAGCTGTAGTCAACTCAGAGCAAGGTCAGCGTGAAGTCACAATTATCAAAGTGGGTAAATTTATGGTTACCATAGATACCAACCATCCATTGGCGGGAAAAACCTTACAATTTGAATTGCAAGTTGAAGATGTGCGTGCAGCAACTGATGAAGAAATAGAGCATGGTCATGCCCATGGAGAAGGCGGACATCATCATTAATCTACTAGAGTCAACAGGGCTTATATTTAAAGAGTAAAGGACCTAGTTTACTCTTTAATAACTGTCTAAATTTTAATGAAAAATAGATGTCAATCGAGCTCGTAATTAACGTGCTCGATTCAAAAGCGCAAACAAATAAATCAGAAACACCTAAGTTTGTAGTCAATGGAAATGTTGACCAGATGTTGAGGTATGCAATTTTAAAATCGATTTGCGGTATTATTCAGCTACGTTTGCATCATGCTTGATAACTGTTCCTATGCAGACAATGCTGTTTACCTTAATAACATTGAGCAGTTAACTGCTTACAGAACACAGACTGATAAACATTTTTAGAAATTGTTATTTTTTATCTTCAAAAAGATAAAAATAGAGCGGATATCCACTCCTAGATCTACTTTAACGCTTGGGTAATTCTATTTTTTTGTCAGCGCTTTGTTTAAATAACACTAGAACGTGTCCAATCGATTGTAATTTTATTGCACCTGTTTCTCTAATAATAGCATCCATGATCAGAGCTTTTTCTTCCTTATCATCCGTTGGGATTTTAATTTTGATTAATTCGTGGTGGTTAATAGCTCCTTCTATTTCCGCCAAGACGCCCTCTGTAAGGCCGTTATTGCCTAACTGGACAACTGGTTTTATAGAATGGGCAAGGCCCTTGAGATGCTGTATTTGTTTGTTTGATAAAGTCATTTATTAGTTATTCTTACAAATTTATTAAAGATGGATGGTTGAAAACAGCTATTCTAGCGCCATCTCACATTTATTCCAAATTTGAATACAGTGTTTTTGACAGGTCGATGAGTAAAAATAAACAATCTGTTAGTAGCCAGCGTTGGTTGAAAGAACATTTTGATGACAAATTTGTGCAAAAAGCGCAAAAACAAGGTCTAAGATCTAGAGCTGGATTTAAGATAGAAGAAATTCAACAAAAAGACGGTTTAATTAAACCCTCCATGACAGTGGTTGATTTAGGTGCCGCACCTGGAGGCTGGTCACAATACGTGACTAAAGTGGTAGGTGAAGATGGCTTAGTCATAGCTTGTGACATTTTACCCATGGATCCTTTGGCAGGTGTATCATTTCTTCAGGGTGACTTTCGTGAAGAAAATGTTTTAAATGAATTATTGAACAAAATAGGTGGCAAAAACGTAGATATTGTAATGTCTGACATGGCACCAAACATGAGTGGCAATGATGCAATAGATCAAGCTAAGTCAATGTATTTAGGAGAATTAGCTTTAGACATGTGTCACCAGGTATTGAAGAAAGATGGAAGTTTTGTAATTAAAGTATTTATGGGGGAGGGGTTTGAGTTGTTTATGAAAGAGTTGCAAAAAGCTTTCAAAAAGGTAAAAACCCGTAAGCCTGAATCATCCCGAGCTCGTTCCAGAGAGGTTTATCTTGTGGCGACAGGTTACAAATTATAGTAGTCTCAACGTCACTTAGTAATAAGGCGCGAGACGCAATTCATAGAGTCATACAGACTCTAGCAACAACAGAGGTTTAACAACTTGAGCGACATGGCAAAAAATTTAATCTTATGGCTGGTTATCGCTGTCGTATTGATGTCGGTTTTCCAAAATTTTTCAGGCACTGAATCTAGATCAACTAATACTGATTACACGCTATTCTTGCGCGATGTAAGTAATGGTGTGGTTAGCAGTGCCACTATCGATAGAAATACAGGGCAAATTAATGGTGTGAAACGTAATGGTGAGTCTTTCACTACCATTATTCCTTATACCGACCTTGCGTTGATGGATGAGTTGATTGAAAACAATGTAGCAGTTTTTGGTAAAGAGCCAGAGGAGTCGTCTCTTTTAACCTCGATATTCATATCGTGGTTCCCAATGTTATTGCTGATTGGTGTGTGGATATTCTTTATGCGCCAGATGCAAGGCGGTGGAGGCGGTAAAGGTGCTATGTCTTTTGGTAAAAGCAAAGCACGCCTTTTAGGAGAAGACCAAGTTAAGACCACTTTTGCTGATGTGGCAGGGTGCGATGAAGCTAAAGAAGACGTATCTGAATTAGTCGATTTTCTCAGTGACCCAACTAAATTCCAAAAGCTAGGCGGAAGGATCCCAACAGGTATACTGATGGTTGGTCCTCCTGGAACGGGTAAAACGTTGCTGGCAAAAGCGATAGCCGGTGAAGCAAAAGTGCCTTTCTTTACTATCTCAGGTTCAGATTTCGTAGAAATGTTTGTCGGTGTGGGTGCATCTCGTGTGCGTGACATGTTTGAACAAGCTAAAAAATCAGCTCCATGTATTATCTTTATCGATGAAATTGATGCAGTAGGGCGAAAACGTGGTGCCGGTGTAGGTGGTGGTCACGATGAAAGAGAACAAACACTTAACCAGATGTTAGTCGAGATGGATGGTTTTGAGGGTAATGAAGGCATTATTGTTATTGCCGCAACCAACCGCCCAGACGTACTTGACCCAGCTTTACTAAGACCTGGTCGTTTTGACCGTCAAGTGACCGTTGGTTTACCAGATATTCGTGGACGTGAACAAATTCTTAAAGTACACATGCGTAAGGTGCCCTTAGGCGACAACGTTGAAGCTAGCTTAATTGCTCGTGGTACCCCTGGATTTTCTGGTGCCGATTTGGCCAACTTGGTCAACGAAGCCGCTTTGTTTGCAGCTCGAACAGGCAAAAAAGTGGTTGCGATGGATGAGTTTGATAAAGCCAAAGATAAAATTATGATGGGCTCTGAACGTAAAGGCATGGTTATGTCAGAGGCAGAAAAAACCAATACGGCATATCATGAAGCAGGTCATGCTATTGTTGGTCGCATGGTACCAGAGCATGATCCTGTATATAAAGTATCAATTATACCTCGTGGCAGAGCATTAGGTGTGACTATGTATCTGCCAGAGCAGGACCGATACAGTCATAGCAAACAACATCTTGAAAGCATGATATCTAGCTTGTTTGGTGGCCGAATTGCTGAAACCATTACCTTAGGTGAAGATGGTGTCACAACTGGCGCATCAAATGATATTGAACGTGCTACTGACATTGCTCGTAAGATGGTAACTCAGTGGGGGTTATCTTCGAAAATGGGCCCAATGCTCTACGCTGAAGAAGAAGGTGAAGTTTTTCTTGGCAATAGCATGTCTAAGTCTAAGAATATGTCTGATGACACTGCTCGAGCCATTGATGCTGAGATTAAATCGATAATCGATCGTAATTACGAGCGTGCTGAAAAAATCCTCAACGAAAACCGTGATGTTTTGGAAACAATGAAAGATTGTTTGATGAAATATGAAACTATCGACGCTAAACAAATTGACGACTTAATGGCAAGGATAGAGCCAAGACCCCCAGCTGATTGGGTGCGTGACAACAAAGATGATAGCAACAAGCCTTCTGGCGGGGCACCCGTTGCCGACAAGGATAAAAAAGATGATAAGCCAGCTCAACCTAATGTAGGTAATCCTGGCGACGCAACCAACTAAGTTTATTGGATGTGCTAAAAACGCTTTGTTGATTATTCAGCAGAGCGTTTTTTTTATACAAAATATATTAATATTGAGTGTTTATGCAGTTTAAAGGTAAGTTTTTAGATTTATCTTCACCTAAAGTGATGGGGATATTGAACGTCACACCAGATTCATTTTCTGATGGTGGCACCTTCAATATACTTGAAAAAGGGTTAGTTCAAGCGGAATTAATGTTAAATGAAGGTGCTGACATTATTGATATCGGCGGTGAGTCCACAAGACCAGGTGCACAAGCAGTTTCAGTGCAAGAAGAGCTTGATCGTGTTATCCCCGTGATCGAGTCTATGTATCAACGTTTTGATACCATTATCTCCATAGATACCAGTAAAGCCCAAGTGATGACCGAAGCAATTAATGCCGGTGCTAGCTTAATTAACGATGTACGTGCACTTCAAGAAAACGGTTCTCTGGATGCTGCAGTTGCAGCTAATGTGCCTGTATGCCTAATGCATATGCAAGGGCAACCAAGAGCAATGCAACAAGACCCTCAGTATGATGATGTTGTTAAGGACGTAATGACATTTTTACAAGAGCGAATTTCTGTTTGCTGTGACGCTGGCATAGATGCAGGTCAAATTATTGTTGATCCAGGTTTTGGTTTTGGTAAGTCACTTGAACACAATTATAAAATGTTAGCCAATCTTGAAGAATTTCATAAATTAAATGTACCTATTCTGGCTGGAATGTCTCGTAAATCGATGATCGGTAACTTGTTACAACGACAAATAGAGCAACGTTTAGCCGGAAATATTGCAGTGGCCACAGTCGCTGCTCAAAAAGGTGCGCAAATAATTAGAGTTCATGATGTTAAAGAGACAGTAGATGCTGTTAAAATAATAAATATGATTAACGCTTGCAGGAATAATAATGAGCGATAGAAAATATTTTGGTACCGATGGTATCCGCGGGAAAGTTGGTGAAAACATAATCAATCCGGAATTTGTGATGAAATTGGGTTGGGCTGCAGGTAAAGTTTTAGCCGGCCATGGCACCAATAAAGTGCTGATTGGTAAAGACACTCGCATTTCAGGTTATATGTTGGAGTCTGCATTAGAAGCAGGATTGTCAGCAGCAGGTATTAATATCGGTTTGCTTGGACCTATGCCCACTCCAGCTATTGCTTATTTAACGAAAACATTCCGCTCTGAGGCTGGCATAGTTATCAGTGCCTCGCATAATCCTTATTACGACAATGGTATTAAGTTTTTTTCCGCTGATGGTATGAAGTTAGATGATGCAATTGAGATTGCCATAGAAGAACAAATGGACAAACCCATGGAGTGTGTTGCTTCAGATAAATTGGGTAAAGCTGTGCGTGTTAGTGATGCTGCGGGTCGTTATATTGAATTTTGTAAAGGTAATTTCCCTTCTACATTGTCGCTCAAAGGTTTAAAAATAGTAGTTGATTGTGCTAATGGCGCTACCTATCACATTGCACCCAATGTTCTCAGTGAATTAGGCGCAGAAGTCATAGAAATTGGGACTGAACCCGATGGTTTGAACATCAACCGCAAAGTAGGCGCAACGTCTATGAAAGCGGTAACTGAAAGTGTTATCAAGAATAAAGCTGATTTAGGTTTTGCTCTGGATGGTGACGGGGACCGCCTGATGTTAGTTGATCACAAAGGTAACGTGATAGATGGCGACCAAATTGTGTATATCATCGCTAGAGACGCTCTTAAAAGTGGGCGTTTAATAGGCGGGGTAGTTGGCACTGTAATGAGTAACTTAGGCTTGGAAGTGGCACTAGGCACTCTGGGTGTGCCATTTTTGCGTAGTAAGGTGGGTGACCGTTACGTAATGGAATTACTTAAGCAAAAAGGCTGGTCAATTGGAGGTGAGAGTTCTGGTCATGTGTTAAATTTGGCTGCAGCGTCTACTGGAGATGGAATTGTAGCTGGGCTACAAGTTTTGGCTGCTATGTTACACGCGGATATGACCTTGAATGAACTGAGTCGTGGTATGATTAAATATCCTCAGACGCTGATTAATGTGAGGTTTTCTGAGGGCACTAAACCACTTGAAGACGAAAGTGTCAAACAAGCGGTGATAGAGGCAGAGAAAGCCTTGGGTGATAGAGGTCGAGTATTGTTACGTAAAAGTGGAACCGAACCCCTTGTTAGAGTAATGGTAGAAGCGAATGATGCGCAGGATTCTAGTACTTGGGCCGAACATATTGCTGATACTGTGCGTAAAGTAACCGATTAGTAAGGTTTACAGAGCATTAATAGGTTCAGACACTTGTATATTGTCACCGGGTTAGTTAATATCTCGCGCGCTTTTTTATTGGTGTTACATGTGGAATGACGGAGCATAACGTGCAATCAAATAGTCGAAGACAGTTAGTCGCTGGTAATTGGAAGATGAATGGCGATAAAGCACTGGTTGAGAAAATGCAGAGGCAACTTGCTGCTGCCACTCTTAATAATATGGATGTGGTGATTTGTCCCCCTTTTCCATATCTGGGGCTGTTTGATGGTAAAGTGAAATTAGGTTCACAAAATATCAGCCAATTTGAATCTGGCGCGCACACAGGTGAAGTGTCTGTTGCTATGCTTAAAGAGTTCAATTGCCAATTTGTTATTGTTGGGCACTCGGAACGTCGTGCAGATAATAACGAATCTAACAGCTTAGTTGCGTTAAAAGTTGAACAGGCATTAAACGCTCATTTGACCCCTATTTTATGTGTTGGCGAACCTGAAAATGTGCGAGACGATGGTACATTATTCGATTATATCGCTGAGCAGTTAGATGCAGTATTGCATAAAGTTGGCATAAGCCAGTTTGCTGATATCGTTTTAGCTTATGAACCTATATGGGCAATCGGTACTGGTAAAACTGCAAGTCCGGCGCAAGCTCAAGAAGTGCATGCATTTATTCGCGGGCATCTAGCAAAACAAGATGACAATGTTGCGGCCAATATAGTTATTTTATATGGCGGTAGTGTTAAAGGTAACAATGCCCAAGAGTTATTTTCTCAGGCAGATGTAGATGGTGGTTTAATTGGCGGTGCCAGTTTAAATACAGAAGATTTTTTAAGTATTTGTCAAGCGGCAAATCAGTAGAGGCAGCACATGGTTTTTTACGAAGTATTAGTTATTGTTTATTTGATTGTAGCGGTTATGTTAATTGGTTTCGTACTGATACAACAAGGTAAGGGCGCCGGAATGGGCGCATCTTTTGGAAGTGGTGGTTCAAATACTGTATTTGGTTCAACAGGATCGGGTAACTTTCTAACTAGAACAACAGCGGTTCTTGCAACATTGTTTTTTGTTATTAGTCTAATTTTGGGTAACCAGACAGCAGATAAAGAAAAGGCAGTAGACGAATGGCAGAACCTAGAAGTGCCCATGGCTGAACAAGCTGTTAATTCTGACATTCCGGTTTCTGAACCAACCATGTCAGCTGCTCCAGGTTCTGATGTACCAGTAACAGAAGCACCTAAAGAAGACGTGCCAAACTAGTTTAATAAATTGCGGATGTGGTGGAATTGGTAGACACGCAGCCTTGAGGGGGCTGTGGCTTAGGTCGTGAGAGTTCGAGTCTCTCCATCCGCACCAATTATGAAAAAAGGTCTTGGGTCATACCAAGACCTTTTTTTTATGCTTGTTAAACCTGCGGTTTAATTATTTTATAACTAGAAGCTAGAAGCTAGAAGCTA
>Ga0307488_10000899_pt1 | contig 24662 bp, 22 predicted proteins | sample SB02metaG_FD_202248 | JGI IMG/M metagenome (GOLD analysis project Ga0307488, IMG submission 202248) | Sea-ice brine microbial communities from Beaufort Sea near Barrow, Alaska, United States - SB 0.2 | ecosystem: Environmental > Aquatic > Marine > Coastal | place: USA: Alaska | collected... | reverse complement strand
TAAAGCCAATCTTTAGTTTCTCTGGATTCCAATTTTTTGCAGAATACTTCCGTACTGTTTTTCCAGTATCATTACACTGAATAATATTCCCTACAGAAGCGTCAATTTTATGTTCTAAGTGAAAATCAGCCACTTTTTTAAGTACATTTTTATCATAAAAAACATCATCTGAGTTTAAAATACCAATCAAATCGCCCGTTGCCAGTGAAATCCCTTTGTTCATGGCATCATACAAACCGTTGTCGGGTTCTGAAATCCATTTTGAGATGTTAGATTCATATTTTCTTATGATATCTAGCGTGCCATCTTTCGATTTCCCGTCAATTATGATGTATTCTATATTTGTATCGCTTTGTGCCAATACAGATTGAATGGTCTTTTCTAGTGTTTTGGCACTATTATAACAAACGGTGATGATGGAAATTTTCATAGTTCCTCTTCCATATTTCTAGCTCTAACGCGTATCGCCGGATTTCCCTGATAAATAGCATACGATTCTAGATCTTTATTAGCCACAGAACCCACTGCTAAAATGGCATGTGTTTTTAGGCGTACCCCCGGACAAACCATCGATTTTGCTCCTACCCATGAACCCTCTTCCAAAATGATCTCACCAATGATTAAATCGAATGTCGATTTTTTGTAATTATGGTTTCCACAGAGTAAGATTGCTCCTTGAGAAATACAAACATTGTCTTCTATGGTAGTTTTTGCCAGGTTATCTATCCAAACATTTTCACCCACCCAAACATGGTTTCCGATAGATAAATTCCAAGGGTATTTAATGTTCACCCCTGGTTTTATCATCACTCCTTTGCCAATTTTCGCACCGAATAAACGCAGAAAAAATATTTTTAGCCCTACCCAAGGAATAAGGGTGTTTTTAAGAATGAGTTCATTTAAAAAATACCAAATAATTCTTTTAAAAAAATTACCTGAGCGATACCAGGAATTCGTAAAGGACGATAAGTTTACTTTTTTTTTCATTGAAAAAGTATTAGCTACGATTTAACAAGTTCTCAAAATAAGCGATTGTTTTTAACAATCCTTCGTTTAATTGTGTGTCTGGAGACCAGCCGTTTAATTCTTTGTGTGCCAAATTAATATTTGGTTGACGCTGTTTCGGATCATCTAACGGCATAGGACCATAGACCAATTTAGAGGTTGATTTTGTAAGCGCTATTATTGTTTGTGCTAATTCGATCATGGTAAACTCATTCGGATTCCCAATATTCACTGGGCCCAAAAATTCATCTCTACTATTCATCATTCGAATCATCCCTTCTACCAAATCATCTACATACTGAAAAGAACGTGTTTGCAAACCATCGCCATAAATAGTAATATCTTCTCCTTTTAAGGCTTGTACGATAAAATTAGACACCACACGGCCGTCTTCAGGATTCATATTGGGGCCATAGGTATTAAAGATTCTAATAATCTTTATCTGTACCTTGTTTTGATTATGGTAATCCATAAATAGCGTCTCTGCACAGCGTTTTCCTTCATCATAACAAGATCTGATTCCAATGGGGTTTACATGCCCCCAATAGGTTTCAGGTTGCGGATGCACATGCGGATCACCATATACTTCACTGGTAGAGGCCTGTAATATTTTTGCATGTACTCTTTTGGCCAACCCCAGCATATTAATAGCCCCCATCACAGAGGTTTTGATGGTTTTAATTGGATTGTGCTGATAGTGCACAGGCGAAGCGGGGCAGGCCAAATTGTAAATTTCATCTACCTCTGCATAATAGGTCTCTGTAATATCATGCCGTACCAATTCAAAATACGGATTCTCTAATAAATGCAAAATATTAGCCTTACTTCCTGTAAAGTAATTGTCTAAACAAATCACTTCATTTCCTTCCTTTAATAATCGTTCACACAAATGAGAACCTACAAAACCAGCACCTCCTGTTACTAATATTCTTTTCATTTATTTTATTTTATTTTAAAAAACAATCTCTTCTATTTAATTTTTTGGCCACCTACATAGATATGTCTTTTTAAAGAAACAATTCTCTATTTTCTTGAAGAATCTCTTTATTATTACAAAAGTCCTTTGCAAATTGAAATGCATTTAATGACCATTGATGGTAGTCTTCTAACTCCATATTTGCAAACGCTTCAATGGCAAAAATAAAATCTTTTGGATTGTCTAAGGAAATGTCATAGCCTATTTTCTTTTTTTCTAAATCAAGCCATGGGGTTTGATTGGATAAAATAACAGGGCAGCCTGCTTGAAAGGCTTCCAATATTACATGGCCAAAATTTTCGTTGAACGTTGGTAATAATAACACCTGCTGTTTTTTTAATACCTCTGGCAATTCTAGATTAGGAAAAGATCCCAAATAATCTACAGTAATGTGCTTTGGTAAGTTTTTAATGAGCCCCTCACATTCGTTCCAATAATTCTCTTCGCCAATTGGACCAATGATAGAAAAATTAATATGATAGCGTGAATTAATTTCGTTTAAATATTTTAATGCTCCTACCAAATTTTTTTTTTCTGAAATTCTTGAGAGGAAAAACAAATTTAAAGTATCCTTTTCTTTTTGTTTAGAAATTAATACATCCGTCATTTTTGCTGAAAGATTTGGCGCTAATTTCACCTGTATTTTCTCTCCAAAATTCTTCTTAATTTCCGAAATTTCTGAATTTGCTGTTCCTTGCCAAATAATTTTATTAGGAATCCCTGACAGTTTTAAGCCCAAAAGCACCAAGCGTTTTCTCCATCTATTAAGTTGTAATGCGCCTTCACCCAACATCCCTCGAGGCGCCAAAACCACCCGTATTTTATAGCTTACTGCAAAACACAAAGGAAGCAAGGAAAAATACACCGAAAACAAGGAATTAAAATAAACCGAATCATAGGCCTGTTCTTTTAATAAAAATCGATACATTCCTATATTCAGCTCCTTTTTATCTAAATACTTAATCCTATAATTTCCTTTTTCTACCCATACATTCGAAACAATACCTGAATACGCTTCCGCAGCACCCAAATCTTTATTGGAAGTGACTATAGAAATATCAAATACCTCTCCAAAATGATTCACAAAATTAGCAATAGACTGTATAGGCCCCCCAGCTTTATAACCGGGTAAAAACCAATCGATAAAAATTATTATTTTTTTCTTTTTCATGCTACCTTCACCGAATTTAACATTGCGGACCATTCATACAAATTTATTTTTGAAGCCATCATTTTACTGTTTTTAGACATTTTAAAATACGCCTCCTGTGTTTGCGTACTTATTAGTTTGATATACGTAGATAATTCCTTTTCATTAAAAGCATCATAGACATACCCATTAAAACCATGAATAACCAGTTCAGTTGCAGCTCCTGTTTCGTGTGTGGCTACGATAGGCATTCCAGCCAATACTGCTTCATGAACCACAACACCCCAGGCTTCATACAAGCTGGGTAATAAAAAAGTACCACCATTTTGTAATAAACCTGGAATTTTACTAGGATCTACAAAAGGGGTGTGCTTAATTTTTTTGTGTATCGGTATTAATTTGTCCAATGGTCCACTGCCAATAATATGAATATCGATATCTAAATCATTCGCTTTAATCAATTGCTCTAACACCTTAAAAAACACCTTTAATCCTTTATGTTCAACTAACCTCCCTACAAATAGCAATTGATTGTGATGTTTTTTTTGTTCAACCTTATTAAAAATAGTTTCATCAGCACAATACATACCTGTTAAAATATTTTGAGGTGAAAATCCTAATTTTCTTGCAAAATAGTACTGCGGTTTACCTGGCACCCACACATGTGTAAAACACTTTAAAACAAGCCATTTGCTAACTAAAACCCCAATATGCTGCCTCAAAGTTCCAATCCATTGGTTGTCCATCCCGGTTATAGTTGGCAACCCTAACTTTTTATAATGCAAAGCCAACTTTACATAACGTTTATCCGACCACCCAGAAAGATACAAAACGGATGGATTAAATTCTTTTGCGATAGCTGTTAGTTCTTCTAAAGAAACGCCATCACCATTAATAATGCTTATGCCAGGCTCACTTTTAATTTTAAAAGGAGCATCTGTACTTGGTGCCTTTCGTATCACTAAATACTCATTCCCTTTTAATTGGTGATCAAATCGCATACAAGCCATCCAATATCCTGTTAAACGTGTATATAATACTAAAATTTTCATATGCTGCTTTTTTTATTTATTAGTTGCAGGTTGTGATTGTATGGCCCAAAATAAAAACATCAACGGTGTAAACGCGTTCATTGAAGCCGCCATCCAAGATTCTGTAATTCCTGATAAAAAACACAAGATTATAAAGGCAATGGCTGTATTTTTATAATGTGATTTTCTAAATACTTGTATCCAGAAATAAGCATAGGCCAAGCACCCAATTACCCCAACATCTAATAACAAACTTAAGTAAGAACTCCAAACACCCCCCCATTGTCTCGCAGCATTTTCACCAACGTAACGTGCCACATAATCTTTCATAAAATAATCATCATACAAAATACCTCTTCCAAACCAAGGAGCGTTTTTTATTTCTTCCCAAGCCACAGGCCATACATCTGTTCTTCCACTTGCACTGCTCAAACTTTCAACTCGTAAATAATCCGAAAACCCCAAGTATTCAATAAGGCTATCTGTTCCTATACTGTTAACTAACACATATAAAAAGGCAAAACTACCTAAAGAGATTAAAAGCAACGGTTTATTATTAATTAACCGCACTATACATTCAAAAGCAATCATACTAAATAAAGCGGTCCTCGACCCTGATAAAAAAACCATAAAAAAGAGCCCCATTTTAAACGCTAAAAAAAAACTTTTTTTAAAAGTTGTATCTTTTCTTTCGTCTATTAAATGTAACAAAGCATAACTAAACATGGTTATCAAAGCCAATCCATTTGGATTCCCAGCTAAACCTTTAAAACGCCCCATTAGGTATACCTCTAAAATTGGTAAAAACACCAAAATTAAATTTACACTAAAATATAATACTAAAATTAATACGAATAATTCAGAGGCTCTTTTAATATTACTCAAATACAACAAATTGGCTAATTTAAAAAGCACCAATCCAACCACCCAAAAGGCGACAGACCGTATCACAGCAGCGAACCCTAATGGAGAAAATAACAATGTAATACCAAACGCTATAATTGTAAACAAAATTAAATAGTTTGCATTGTTATTTTGAATTAATTTATATTTCAGTAAATAGATTATACTAATACCTAACAGCACAAAGCGAAAATTTTGCATAAAACTAAAAATACCTCTATAATTATCCGCTAAAAAAAAAGTAAATATAGCTAGTGTAAACAAAAACTCTAGTCTGTTTTTCTTTGAAAATAGTAGTATAAGTACTGATAAAACAGCAGCGGCCATAAAACCACCAAATACACCCACTATAATAACAATAAGAATTGGAATAAAAATAGAGCGATGCTCTAAAAAACGATGTAGTAATTGTATCAAACTTTGATTTATTTAATTCTATTATATAAGTAACAATAGTCTTTCAGTTTATAAGTTCATTTAAATTTTACAAAAACCTAATTCATAGATAACATATTCATTAACAAGTTTGGCTGCTATTTTAGGGCCGAGATGAGTTTCAATTATTTTTATATTTGATTTTGATTTTAAAGAAAAAATATAATCCATCGCACTATAATACTCATCTAACTCTTGAATAGTAAGTTCAGGTTTTCTATTATTGATAACTTCTGGTGAAGCATATAGTCTAAAAGTTATATCTCCTGATGGTAAAAAAGGTATTGCTATTTTCTCTAAAAGTCTAAACCTAGGGCGGTGTGCTTTTACGAATCTATCATAAACAGAAGTATCAACTACTGTCGAAATCCCTTTATATGTTCTAACCCGAGCTACAAAATAAAAAACAGGGTATTGCATAATAATAAACAATAAACCAATTAACCTCCTAAATTTCCATGAGAAGCTTCTCGCTTTTTCTGGTTTTCGATCTCTAAAAGTATGCTCTAACTCAGAAGCAGATTTTTTACTAACACCTCTAACATTGTGTTGAACCTTTTTAAGCGTAGAGCCCATAAATTTTGGTTCATTTAATCTATTGAACCCTCTAATGCTATTTACAGAAAGCCCTACATCATTTTGTAAGAAATCGATTAACAGACTTTTTGTCGTACTTTTCCCAGCTCCATCAGGTCCAGAAAAGGTAATAATTAGACCCTTCTTTTTAATTAACGAACTTAAATTCAATTTTATTAGCAAAAACCACTCTTTTAAACCCTGTAGATAGTTCTTTTGAAAACTAATTTGTTTTAACGTTTTTTGAACAGCCAATAATCTTTCTTTTTTTGTAGAGTTTTCCTTCAAAGAAATATTAATTGTAGATTTTAAACTATCATTAAAATTAATTTCAGTTTGAGAATCATTTAAAAGTCTTAATAGCTCCTCTTTGTATACCTGTTTCCTCTTGTACTGCATTTTTTCCAAAAGAAGAAGGATTAGCCAATCAGAAGAAGGACTCCAACATTCAAAATTATCCCAAACCATTTTTTTACGTTGAATTTGAGAACTTCGAAACTTTTTGGAATACCCAGGAATTTTAACTTTTAAAAAACTATCTCGAATCGAAGCGAATCCAACAAAATGTAGATAGAGTCCTTTTGAAAATGTATTTGAAACATCACCAAAGGACTTAGGTCCAGTAGACAAGGCCAAATTTTTACCATAAACATCCCAACTACCAATATGTCCATTTCTACTACAAACTTTATTAAATATAGAACGTATCAATTTAAAATTAGATGGCGAGCACAACATATCTACATCTTTTTCAGTACCCGTTAAAATTTCATCATGATTTCTTAACACCACATACCACACCCCTTCTGAATCAAGTTCCGAAAGGAAATTATTTAAAAATTTTAATTTAACGCTCATATATATGCTCTTTTATTATGTCCACAATTTCATTATTATACTCATTTATTTCATTATTACGCAAAATCGATCTTAAAAAAGTCACTTGTTTGGAATAATTGTGACCGTTATTTAAACTCCATTGTAAACTTTGAATTACACATACTAAAACACAAAAACGAACTTGTGCCTCTATATTAAGACTTTTCACAATATCTGAGGGCAAATTTTCAATATAACATTTAATTATTTCTTTCTTTATTTCTATTTTAAAATCGCTTTTTCCATGCCAAATTAATCTGATTAAATCATAAAGGGGCCATCTAGACTCACTTGTAATATCTTGGAAATCTATCATAAATACTTTACTAAAATCAGTCGAAAACATAAGATTATTACATAGAAAATCATTATGACTCAAAAACCTTCTGCTTGTTTTTGGTTGTTGCCTAATACACAGGATAATTTCCCATCCAAATCTGATAGATGCATTTAATCCTAAAACCTTTTTAACAGTTGGAATACCCTTTCTAAATGCGACTCCCTGGGGGCTAAAAATAACTCTATGTAAAAAGCTCTTTAACCCTTTATTCGGCAGTGTTGTATTCCAATGAAAAATACTGAGTGTCTTTATAACTAATTGCCAATTTTCAATTTCATATTTTATACATTCAACATTATTCTTAGGTAAGAACCCAATTAATAAATTATATTTATTGTGATAAAAGTATTCTGGATAATTTCTCCAAAAATCATTTTTTTTGATAGTCTTATAAAACAAACATTCTTGTTGAAAACCAATTGAACCTATAAGTTTTGCCCGTATTTTCGCAACTAGCCTATTTGATGGTAAATTTACTTTTAATACATATTGCCTAGTTTTTGATTTTATTAAAAATAACAACTTTCCATCCTCAGTTAATTTATTTACTTCAAGAATATCTATATCTATTGATTTTAAAAACTCCTGTGATTCAGATGGTAATATTTCATAATTAATACATTGATTTTTCATATTTACTTTATTATAATATTGTATTTCTATAAAAAATATAGAAATTTTATTATGGCATCAAACAATATCAATTATGTTAATTGACTATGGATTTCTAATTTAGAAAACCAGATTATAACAACTTTAAACAATGAGATTCTCTTTTAATGCTAATATAGTTTTATTAATGATTTTATTCCAAGTAAAATGATTTAAAACTCTAGTAACAGAGGCTTTTTTCATCAATCTCATTTGGCTTTCGTTTAAAATCAAGGCTTCGTTTATTGCATTATATAAACCAGTAACTATATCTTCTTTTATCAACCAACCGTTTTTATAATTCACCATTGTATTGGTTGCACCAACATCTGTAGCTATAATAGCACAACCACAAGCCATTGCCTCCAAAATTACCGTAGGCATTCCTTCGGAATAACTAGGACAAACTAACACATCTGAATCTAATAATACTTTTCTTATTTCATCACTTTGGTATATTGCGCCGAGATAATTCACATTAGCGTGTTTTAATTGCTTTTCAATTGGGATAGGACCTATAAATTGCACCTCATAATCTAGCAAATCTATTGTGCTATTAATAACTTCTTGAAATTCTTCTATTCCTTTTAACCTTTCATATCTTCCTACGTATACTAACCTGAGTTTTTTGCTTGTTGTTACATTAGACAAAAAACTAGAATGTTCAATCCATGATCGATCAACACCATTTGGAAGAACTATTACAGATGATTTTTTAGCTCCGACACTATGAAGTATATCTGTTAATTTGCCACCTAATGATACTTGTTTTCTGGATTTTTGAATAATTTCTTTTGCTGGGATTCTTAAAATAAATAATTCTATGAGATTTTTTATATTTATTGATTTCTGAAACATATTTAGTCCATGTAGATTTGTAACTAATTGCTCACGAAAAGCATTATTTCTTAATAAATACCATGAAGTAAATCCTTGCGCATAAATACAATTATATTTTTCACCTTTCTTTAATTTTATAAACAATGATTTTGAGTACAAGTAAGAAGCATATACATAATGGCCTGGAAATTTCAATAATTTAGGAAAAGGAGTTTCAATAAAATTCAAATAACACAATTCCTCGACGTCAAAATAATCTTCAATTATAAAATCCTTATCTCTAGACAAACCTGGATGGTAAATATCAACTGTTATTTTTTCTATAGCAAAATACTTCGCTAAATAATATGAATGCTTTTGGACACCGCCAATATCGTAAGGGTAAAATCCGTTTGTTAAAATTGCTATACGCTGTAATTTCATTTTTTATTTTTGACAAAAAATTATTCTAATTTACCTTTAAAAATATAAATACCTCCTCATTACATTTGAGGCATTTTTCGAATAGTATTTATTAGCATAATTTTTCAATTTTTCTTTTTCTTCAAAATTAGGTTTGTTTAATTCTAACCGATGTGTAAAGTCACTCACAATATACCCTAAGTTATTCTGAGTTATCACATTACTATAGTCTCCTATATTACCTGTTATCAATACTTTTAAACCTGCACTTAAATATTCTGCAACTTTAATAGGCGAAGAAACATTATTTGTAACATTATTTTCCCTAAATATAATGCCATAATCACATTTAGATAAAATATTATGAACTTCATTGGGTTGAACTTTACTCATATACAAACGATTACTATATTTTTTCTTAAAAATTTCAAGTTTATCATTTGTAGGCATTAATAAAACGGCGCACGAATTAATTTCATTTATAAATTGACTTTCTAAAAATTCAATAATTTTATCAACACCTTGCCATTTCCCATTTCCACCAGCAAAACTATAAATTACGTGTTTTCTGTTTACATCAAGAAAATTCTTAAAATCTACAGGAAGTATTTCTGATTTATAAAAACTTGAGACTGTACACGGTATTATTTGATGCTTGGCGCCATTGTAATTAAATTTTTCCTTCCAATATTCAACAAGTTTACTAGAAACAGCTATACATCCTTGACTTTCTAAAACAGCTTTTTTTTCAAGTATACCAATACTGTTTTCTAAACCACTATTATTAAACACACCATATTCTTCATGTTCAGCAATCACAGCTCCTCTACCATCATAAATAACTTTATACTGATTTTTTAAATTCAAACAAGTTGCCAACGCCCCCCTACAAAATACAGTTTTATTTGAAAAAATCTTATTAAAAATAAAAATCCAAATTTTATTTAACCACCAATATTTTAAAGGAGCTAATCCTGGTAGGATAATTGATTTATTTTCTAATAATTTCAGTTCTCTGTATGTTTTAAAAAAATTACGAGGAGAAACAATAGAAAATAACTGAATTTCAACCTCTTCATCTAACTTTTTCAGAGCAGTGATTACATCTAAAACTTGGCTTTTAAAAACCCCGTTTAAAACTTCATTATATGTGAAGTATACATACTTCTTGTTTTTATTCATTACTCAAATAACTATTGGATTTAAAGATTTATTTTAAAACAAACCTATTTATTTTTTTAATCTTTTTTCTTTCAATTTAATTTTTATAATTTCAACTAGCTCTTTATTTAGAATGTAATATAAAAGCACAAGAATAATTAATCCAACTATATACAATAGTATATTTTGATAAATTAAATTTTTGTTTAAAAACAAATGATAAACTATCAAGGCAATTATACTCGAAACAAATAAAGGTGTAAAAACCTCAAAAATAATTTGAACATAATCTTTAAGAGAAAAACGTAATATTGGTTTCGTTATAACATGATAATTCATGATCTGTATAATCGTTATCTCAATAAATATAAGCGCATATAAAGCATATGTTATTGAAAACTGCAAAGCTATACCGAAGGTCGTTAGAGCAATTAACGTAAACCCGCAAGTAAAATAAAATGAAAGCTTTGCTTTTCCTCTAGACAAAAGTAATGGACTAAAAGTTGTTCGTAAAAGCTCTACTGACAGTAAAATACTTAATAGTTTGAGATAAGGTGCTGCACTCATCCATTTAACACCATAAAAATAATAGATTATTGACTCATCAAAAACAATTAATAACAACATTACGGGTGAAATTGCTAAAAAAACAACTTTACAAACCGTTACCGCCCATTTTCTCAATTGCTTTTGGTCACTTATTGATGTGTATACTGGAAAAGCCATTTTACCAAAAACACTTCTAATTAAATCAATTGGCTTTGTAACTAAAATTTTTGATACATTGTATAATCCTAATATTTCTGTACTTAGAAAGGCCCCAATTAATAAGCTATCTCCCTGTTGCCTTAAATAAGACACAATTCTTTCTGATAGTTGAAACCCACCGAATTTTAAATAATATGTAATGTCAGAAAAATTGAAATAAAACTCAGGCTTATGATATTTTAAGCCTGATGAGATGGTTAAAATAGATTTTATTAAACTCAGAACAGTATAACCGATAACTAGTGAGTAAACACCATAATCTAAATATGCTAAAATTACAGACACCACAAATCCAATAAAGTTTGAAATGATATTTATAATTGCTATACTTTGAAATCTTAAATTCTTTCTGAGAAGTGCATTAAATTGTGTGGTAAACCCACTACTTATAAAAATAAATGCTACTATTTTTAAAATACCCGCTAAATAAGGTTCATTAAATATATGTAGAGAAAAAACATTTCGTAGAGAAAAAATTAGAGAAAAAATAATAAATCCTAAAAAGACATTTAACCAATAAAGTGACGATAATTGTTTATGAGTGTTATCTTTTTTATATATAATGGCACTACTAATTCCAAAATCAACAAATATTTGACTAAATCCCATTACCACCATTACCAAAGCCATAATACCATAGTCGGTTGGAGACAAAAGCTTTGTTAAGATATATACTCGAATTATCTGTATTAAAGCCTTTGTAATTGCTTCAATAGTCGTCCATTTTAATCCGGACAATACTTTATTAAATAATGACAAAAGACAATGCTAACTGGTTAATCATAAGTTTTTTTGTATTAAGCATATTGCTGCTAAAAATAAATGATACGACAACATCTGATATTTTACTTATTGTTGACCACTTGGATTCATTTAAGGCCTTCTTTTTACAAATATAGTTTATATAAGTTTTTAAAGCCCTAAATATAGTTTTAAGAGAATAGTACTTATAAAAAACACTATTCGATATGGTTTACTTTGATAATATTTAAATACTATTTAGAATTAAAATTTGAATTTGGAGGTAATCTAAAAACTACTTTAAGAATATCATCAGTTAGTTTTTCTATGATACTAATTTTAAAAGGGATAATTTTTTTTCAAAAAGTTTAATCTCACCTAAATCTTCTGTGTCTAATTCTATATCAATAAGGGGTTTAGCATTACAAGGTAGCCCAAAATTTAAAATCGAATTTTTCTCCAATCGGTATTAATCATAAATTTATTGTCAGCGAAGATAAGAAACTTTCTAAGCACGTATAAATTATGGGGTGATAACATTTTTGGATGGCTAATTAATTGCATATAGCTGTTGCTTTTCAAGAAGGACTTATACTTGGCAAGTTTCACAATTGTCATATTTTCAATCGAAGCCATTTCCATTGTATTGTCATAATCAGTATTTCCTATTTTACTTTTGAACATAACACCTCTACCGTCACCATGTTTTTGTCCTAAAGGAATTCTCCACAAGACGCGTTTTGACAATTCATTAAGAATTGATTTCTTTTTTAGTCGAATACTTGAAATTGGATACTGTTTAAATGTTCCGTTATCTATTTTTTGAACAACGTTATCTTCGAAATAATATGGCTTGCTATTTGGTTCAACGAAAGAAAAATCAAATTTAGAAGCATTAGTATCCTTACAAGAGCCTCCTAGCACACTAAATTCTGCTTCTATTTGATATTCTTTAAAAAACGTATAAAAATTAGAAAATGGCTGAATACACCAACCACCAGCCCTATAACAATTTAATTTGTAATCTTTTTTTACATATTTAATAATGTCTGTTAAATAAGCTACACTAGATCTAAATACAATATCTTGTTCACTTGCCGATAGAGAATCAAAACGATATTTATCAATATTTAAAAGACTCCACTGATTCTTTGAAGGGTCATATTGAGCATCAACCCAATGGGGGTGTATATGAGGGTATATATCATGCCCACTTAAAACTAGCTCATGAATTTGGTCTATGATTTTTTTTAAATCTTCCGAAGCTTTTGGAAATTCTATCGATTTTTTCTTAAGTTGATATAGATAAGTACAATCGACAAAAAATATTGCTTTTACCTTAAATTCATCTAAAATTTCAATAACTTTTTCAGTCGGTTCAATAATACAATTTTTTACACTTCCACTATTTTCTCCCAAAAATAGTTCGTAATCAAATGTGAAAAGTAAATCTTTTTTTTTCATAGATTGTTTTTAGAAATATACGCCTCCATTAATTTTAATATTGGTTCCAGTGATATATTCTACCTCAATCAAAGTGTCGATTACTTTGTATAATTCTTGAATTGATCCAAATCGCTTCATTGGAATCGTTTTAACAAGTTTATTTCTAAACTCTTCGGGAATTTTATACGTTAAACCTCCGTCAAAATATCCCAATTGCAAAGTGTTACAGGTAATTCCTTTGGCAGCATTTTCCAATGCAACTGTTTTGGCAATACTATCTAAATAACCTTTACAACCCGCATAAACTCCTGTACTAATTATTGGCATTTCAGCCAACACAGATGAAATCAAAATAATTCTCCCATATCCTCTTTCTCTTAGCTTAGGAAGACATGAGGTCAAAATATTATTAGTCCCGTTTATGTTAACATTAATAAGCTCTTCGGCTTTATTTAACTTTTCAGCATCATATTTATGCATGAAACAATCATAATTAATCCCACTAAAATTTAGCACAATATCAATTTCGTTATTATCGAAAAATGCTTGAACCTGCTCGATATTTGAAATATCCACATCTTTAGTCCCAAGAGGGAACACATTATATTTCTTTGATAATTCTTTTCCCAGACTACTTCCTAATCCACCTGTACCTCCAAATAAGGCTACATTTTTTATCGTTATTGATTTATTTTCTTCCATATGTTTTGTTAATTAATTTTAAAAATAGTTTTGTTCTTTTTATGTAAAATATCCAAATGTTCAATTAAATCCTTGGTGTGCATCCACCATAAATGTCCGTCCCCTATTTGGGTAGTAACAGAGACATCATTTTTTTCAAAATACTCTCTAAAAAATTTTTCTATTTTGGGATCTTTATCAATTCTAGTCTTATGGAAATCGGAATTATGGCATAATGTTTGACATTTTAATTCCTCTCCTTGATGATTCAATATTTTAGTGTTAATAGCTTCAGGTAAGTATACTTTTGGGAATTTGTCCAAATTAAGATCCTCATATACATGGTAAAAAGTCACGTGTGCATAGTCGATCCCCAACCCTACAAGTTTACCATTTAGTTCCAAAAACTTTCCGAAGGGTGTTTCTTGACCAAAGTTAGTATTCAAGTCATGATGACTGGCTGTTATGTGCTTTGCGTACTTACCCCAGGCAGCAACCGAATGCGTGGGATGTAAACTTCTAAATATATCTTTAGATGTTCTAAAGTGATTGGTAATTGCCCCCACCGTTGATGGAGAAGATTTTGGATCAAACATATGATTGGTATCATTGAGTGTGTCATACATTGACCCATTTATTGTAAATGTTGGAAAAATTAGTGTTCCTTGATCCGTTATAACTGTTTTTAGTGCGTCTATTATATCCTTCGCTCCATTTTCAATATAGCCTAGCCCTTTTAGGGAAGAATGAACAAATAATATATCACCCTTTTTAACACCTGAATTTATAAACTGTTCTACTAAAATATCATAAGTTAAATGTGTTGCACTTTTTTCAAACCTATTAAACTTTCTTTTTTTTAAAAGGTCTTTGAACAGTTGCTTTAACTTAAATGGTATAAATCTTTTCATTTAATCATTCTTTTTAAATTTTATTAATGCTCCCCAAGAAAAAACTAATTTTTCTGATTCTACTCAAGTAATAATTGTGTCGAGGTATATCTTTTCGCCATCAATATATACAGGTTTGTGAAACTTTAGATTTTTAATTTCTTTAAATCTAATTTTAAATAAGCTACACCATAAGTCCAACCCGAACCAATTGCTGCTAATATTAATCTATCACCATTTTGGATACTACCATTCTTTATACCATCATACAATGCCATTGGTACAGATGCACCTGCCGTATTCCCATATCGTTCCATATTAAAATAAACCTTATCCTCAGCGATTCCTAGAATACGAGCCGTTTCCTTTAATACATTATGTGATGGTTGATGTGGTATAACCCAATCAATATCATCTAAACTTAATTTATTATCGGTCAATAGTTTTTGAATCTGAGTTGGTAATACCCTTGTTCCAAACTTATAAACTTCTTTACCATTCATTTGGAATGTAGAATTTCTATCACAATTAAAATGTTCCCAACCAATACCATCTGCTCCAATCTCTGAAAAAAAATTGGTGATATCTGATTTAGAAATAATTACCGCAGCCGCCCCATCTCCAAAAAAGCAAGAATTTGTATCTTTCCAATCTGTAATCTTAGAATAAGTTTCAGTTGAAACCACTAATATGTTTTTATATTTATCCAACAATGGTACAGCCATATCCAATGCATATATAAATCCAGAACAAACTGCGTTTATATCAAATGATGGACATTTGGCGTTTAGTTTATTTTGAATCATACATGATACCGATGGTGATAATTTATCAGACGATGATGTATTAACAATAATTAACTCAATCTCATGCTCAAGCATATCAGCCATCATCAGCGCTTGTTGAGCTGCTTGGAATCCTAATTCTACAACATTCTCAGTTGTACATACATGTCGTTGCTTTATACCCAACTTATCTTCAATCCAATCGGCTTTAGAATTAGGTGTTATTCGTTGAATATCTTCATTAGTGTATACTTTGTGTGGAACTGCCATTCCAATACCATTTATTTTTAAATTTTTATTCATGCGTTAATATTTATTTTTGACTGAAAGAAAAACTCTCATTTTTGTACAGAATTTTATACGTGCTACAATGTTAATAATTACTAATGTTTTGACTATTATTTTTATACTTTGTTGTGCGTTCGTGCTTTGTTTTATTAGATATTAATTCGTCTATTTTTGAAGATAATTTTTTTGCTCCTTCTGGATTTAAATGGTCAGCATCTATAAAGTCAGATGAATTAAAACTAGAGTCTTCCAGTAAGTTGAAGTAACTACAATTAATGTTTTTTTCTGCAAGTTTATTTATTGTCTTAATTGTCAAAGCCAGTTGATTTTGGTCAAGGTTTGAAACGTATGTTTTATATGCGGGACTTGTATAAAATATTATTTCAACATCATTTTTAGAAGCGAAATTTATTATTTCTTTCAATATTAGTAAACTTTCACCCAATTTTGATAAATCTTTCTCAGTATGCCTAAGTGCTGTTTCCTTTCCTGTTACAAGTAAGTCCTTACTCATTATGTGTTTATTTCCAAAACCCAATTCCGAACAAGTTATTGAAGAATTATTTAATAAATAATGTGCAATAATTCTTTTGATATTTGATTTTAAACTAATACTCATTAATTCCGAATTGTCAGATAATTTATTGGACAATTGCATATCATAATACAAATTATAATTTTTAACTCTCCAATATTCTACTCCATTTGACAACCTTGAAAATAATGAAAAATAATCAATAGGTATTATTATGTATTCCAATTCATTCCATTTATATTTTTTTATGATTTCATAATCAAGATTGATAGATTGTGATATATGGCTAGCATTAAAAGAGCTTCCAGTAATAAATTCTGGATTTATACCATAATATGAATGCGAACTTCCTAAAAACAACTTATTGATATTATTTGAATTGTTAATCAAATAGTCATTTTTGTATTTATACTCATTGGGTATTTTCCTTAATAAAGATTCCATTAATAAAACAAGAATGATTAATGGTAATAAAAAGAGTATAGTTTTTTTGATGAAATGTTTCACTGAAAATTAGAATTGAAAATAAATAAATTGTTGTTGTTTACGCATAAATAAAAAGATTGCTAAAATTATTGAATAATACATAGCATATCTTATAATTCTTTTCCAAGTAACACCTAATTTTGCAATTGCATATTGTTCGTTTCTACCAATCCATTCAATAACAACAAATATTATAATTAAGATTAGTGTATACAAAGCCGTTCGAATTTCTAAAAAATGAGGTATTGTAAATAATGATTTTGAAAATATAGTTGACAAATAGCTCCAAGCATGTCCAATGTTTTCTACTCTAAAAAAGACCCAAGCCAAGACAGTTAAGGTAAAAGTTGTAATCATTCCAAATAGTTCTCTAAAAGATGGTAATAGTTTTCCTTCAGCTACAACTCCCAAGTTCTTTCTATTGTTATTAGTTAATAACAATGGAAGAAAGTAGATAGCATTTAATGCTCCCCATATAATAAAAGTCCAATTAGCTCCGTACCAAAAACCACTAACTAAAAATATAGCAAAGGTATTTCTCACTTTCATCCAAGTGCCACCTCTACTTCCACCAAGAGGAATATAAAGGTAATCTCTGAACCAAGTGCTTAACGATATGTGCCATCGCCTCCAGAATTCACCAATATCTCTTGAAAAGTATGGTGTAGCAAAGTTTTGTTTTAGGTCAAAACCAAAGAGTCTTGATGTTCCAATAGCAATATCAGAATAGCCTGAGAAGTCACCATATATTTGAAAGGTAAAGAAAATAGCACCCAGAACTAAAGTACTACCATTCATATCAGCGGAGTTATTAAATATTTGATTCGCAAATTCAGCACAATTATCTGCAATAACTATTTTTTTGAATAAGCCCCATAAGATCTGACGCATACCATCAACAGCTTTGTGGTATTCAAAAGTTCTTTTCTTATAAAACTGAGGAAGTAAGTTGGTAGCTCTTTCAATAGGTCCTGCTACAAGCTGAGGAAAGAAACATACAAAGGCAGAGAACGCTATAAAGTCTTTTGTAGGTTCTAACTTCCTGTTATACACATCAATTGTATAGCTTAAAGTCTGGAAAGTGTAGAAGCTAATTCCTACAGGTAGAATAATATTAAGGCTATTAGCATTAATCTGCATTCCAAAAAGACTAAAAGCATCTACAAAGTTTTCTAAGAAGAAGTTGTAATATTTAAAGAACCCTAAAAAACCAAGGTTTACAATTATACTTGTCCATAGTAATATTTTTCTTTTAGATTGCTTGTATTCAGTTCTGAGTTTCTGTCCAACCAAATAATCGACTACGGTGCTAAATATGATTAATGATAAAAATCTCCAATCCCACCAACCGTAAAACAGATAACTTGCAACAACTATTAAAAAGTTTTGAAGTTTTAAATTTATATTTCCAACAAACCAATATAATAAAAATACTATTGGTAAAAATATTGCAAAATCTAATGAGTTAAAAAGCATTTATTTTCTATTTGTAATTTCGGTCCATGTATGACGCACAACTAGTATTGACTTAACTTTAAAATTTATAATTATTATTTGTTTGTTCCACAAAAATCTAAAACCACTTTGTCCACAGATATCGCCAATGTTTTAAACTCATCATGAGCCACTAAAAAAGCGATGATATCTGCTTCTTCTGAAGCAGTTTTATAATTGGTGAGTTTAAATACATTATGGTTTTTAATGTTTGGTTCTACGATAAAATAATCTCCATTACTATCGTTTTGTAATACTTTTTGAGCAATATATTTGGCTGGAGATTCTCTTAAATCGTCAATATTAGGTTTAAAGGCCAAGCCCATTAATGCTACTTTTGGTTTCCTGCCATGCTCAAGTTCAAACTTAAGTTTCTCGCTTTGTATTTTCTCAGCGCACCAAAAGGATTTGTAATTATTTACTTCTCTTGCTGTACCTATTATTCTTGATTCTATTGGGTAATCTGAAACGATAAAATAGGGATCTACTGCAATACAGTGGCCACCAACACCACAACCTGGTTGTAAAATATTTACACGAGGATGCTTATTCGCCAAATTAATCAACTCCCACACATCAATAGCAGCCTTATCACAAATTATAGATAATTCATTCGCAAAAGCAATTTGCACATCGCGTGAAGAGTTTTCTACCAACTTACACATTTCTGCTGTACGGGCATTTGTTTTATGCAATTCACCTTTTACAAATTGGCTATAAAAAGCAATTGCTTTTTTAGTTGCAGCTTCATTTATACCACCTATTACCCTATCATTATGAACCAATTCATACATCACATTCCCGGGCAATACCCTTTCCGGGCAATATGCAATGTGCAATTTATCATTCAATTCGGGCCTCTCTGAATAAATATAATTCATCATTTTTTCGGTAGTTCCAACCGGAGAAGTCGATTCAATAATGTACAAATCACCTTCTTTTAATAAATGGAGTATGCTTTTGGTTGCTGCTTCCACAAAAGAGATGTCAGGCTCATGATTTCCTTTAAAAGGAGTAGGTACCACAATTAAATAAGTATTCGCTTCAACGGGTTTTGTACCGGCTTTTAAATACCCCTCCGCTACTGCCTTAGCCACTGCTATATCCAAAGAAGGTTCTATAATATGAATTCTACCCGCATTGATAGTATCCACCGCATGTTGGTTGATATCAACCCCATACACAGCGATATTATTACTTGCTATTAAAGCTGATGTTGGTAGGCCGATGTAGCCAAGCCCTATAGTTATTACTTGTGGTTTCATTGTCTATAATTTATATACTCTTAATATGTGTTATAATTCGCTCGCATGCTTTACCATCGCCATAAGGATTGTGTAAAGCGCTCATTTTATGATATAGGGTTGTGTCGCGGAGTAATTTAGTAGCTTCTTTTACTATTTTTTCAGAATTTGTCCCCACTAATATAACTGTACCGGCATCTACTGCTTCAGGCCGTTCGGTAGTATCACGCATAACTAGGACGGGTTTACCCAGACTTGGCGCTTCTTCTTGAACACCACCACTATCGGTAATTATCAAATATGATTTGTTCATCAACCAAACAAAAGCCGGATATGATAAAGGCGTCGTTAATTGGATATTTTCAACATCATTTAATAATTCATAAACTGGTTTTTGCACATTCGGATTTAGATGAACAGGATAAATAATTTGTGTATCTGGATTCTCCTGTGCTATTTGCTTTAAAGCATGGCAAATATCAATAAACCCCTGTCCATGATTTTCTCTGCGATGCCCTGTCACCAAAATTAACTTCTTGGTTACATCGAGCATTGTTTTTAGCTTATCAATTTCAGCATCTTCTATGGTGTCAACTTCAGAAACACTATGCAATAAAGCATCAATTACGGTATTTCCAGTAACAACAATCTCGTCCCATTTTATATTCTCCCGCAATAAATTTTCCTTTGAAGTTTTTGTTGGGGCAAAATGTACATCAGTTATTCTACCAGTAATTTGTCTGTTTATTTCCTCCGGAAAAGGGGAAAGTTTGTTATGGGTTCGTAAACCCGCTTCTACATGACATACTTTAGCACCAGAGTAAAAGGCTGCTATACTTGAAGCCATTGTAGTGGTAGTATCTCCGTGTACAAATACATAATCAGGTTTATATTCTTCTAAAATTGGTTTTAATCCATTAATAATATCACCGGTTAAAGAATATAAATTTTGATTGGGTTTCATTAAATTTAAATCAAAGTCAACATGAATATTAAAAAAATCTAAAACTTGATCTAACATTTCTCTATGCTGAGCAGTAATACAAACTTTTGTTTCAAATTGATTGGGATGCTTATGAAATTCCTTCACTAAAGGGGCCATCTTAATTGCTTCTGGCCTTGTTCCGAATATTATTAAAATTTTCCTTTTAAATTTTATTTTTTCCATTTATTCTTTTAAAATTTCTTCACTAATTAGTCTAAACATCTAAAATAACAAATTGAGATATTATACTTTTAAATATTTATTTTTTAGAAATAGTTATTAATCAATTTGGCAGTCCCCATTTCTAAATTAATTTATAAGTTTCAAATCCACTAAAATTAGGCAGTATACCTCTAATGTGATTTAGAAAACTAACACCTGTCATCTTTTTAATCAACCATTTCCAAATGGATTTATGGTTAATGAAAAAGTGAATAACATGCCTATGAACTCTTTTAAAGTGGGTAATAATTTACCTTCAGCTACCACACCTAAATTACTTCAATTTTTATTTGCTAATAGTAACGGTAAAAAACACAACGCATTTAATGCGCACCAATAAAACCCGCACCTCCTGTAATTAATATTTTATTCATTTCGACGTTAATCTTTTTTATAAATAATACGTTTAATAAACCTTATTCCTTAGTTGTCCCTAAACTATACATTTTAAACCCAATTTTTTCAAATTTTTCTTTGTCTAGTATTTTACGCCCGTCAAAAATAAAGGCCGGTTTTAACATACTGTCGTAAATACGTTGCCAATCATAGGTTACAAATTCATCCCAATCCGTTAAAATAGCAATAGCATGAGCCTCTTTAGCCACTTCATACGGGTCATTTACAACGTTTAATAATTCTTTGTTTTTGGCATCATCCCTCGTATTTAAATATGCTAGATCTGCATATACCTGATACTCTTGTACCTTAGGATCATATACGTGTACATTGGCATGTTCTTCTAACAAACCATCCGCCACATAAATAGCCGCAGATTCTCGTGTATCATTGGTGTCTTTTTTAAAGGCCCAACCCAAAAATGCTATTTTTTTTCCAGAGACCGTATTGAATAAGGTCTTGATAATATTATCAGAAAAACGCTTTTTTTGATGGTCATTCATAATAATGACTTGCTCCCAATAGTCCGCAACCGCATCCAATCCGTAAGATTTTGCGATATATACCAAATTTAAAATATCTTTTTGAAAACAAGAGCCTCCAAAACCAACAGAGGCCTGTAAAAATTTTGGTCCAATTCTACTATCCATACCAATGGCTTTTGATAATTCGTTGACATCGGCTCCTGTTACTTCACACAATTCAGAAATTGAGTTAATGGAAGAAACACGTTGCGCCAAGAAAGCATTTGCTGTTAGTTTAGACAGCTCTGAGGACCATACATTGGTGGTTAAAATTTGAGCGTTGGGTATCCAGTTTGCATACACTGCTACTAGTGCCTCCATCGCCTCTTTTCCTGCTGCTGTTAGATCTCCACCAATTAACACCCTGTCTGGGTTGTATAGGTCTTGCACTGCAGTGCCCTCTGCTAAAAATTCAGGATTGGATAATATTTGAAAATTTACCCCATTTCCTGTATTGTCTAAGATCGTTTTTATAGCTTCAGCCGTTCTTACGGGTAAAGTAGATTTCTCTACTATTATTTTATCAGTTTTAGCAACGCGCGCTATTTGACGCGCGCACAATTCAATAAATTTTAAATCTGCCGCCATTCCTTTTCCTTTGCCATAGGTTTTGGTCGGCGTATTTACAGAAATAAAAATCATATCTGCTTTTTCAATAGCCCCATCAACATCGGTAGTGAAAAATAAATTTCTATTTCTTGCTACTTTTACAACAGCATCTAAGCCAGGCTCATAAATTGGCAATTTACTGAAGTCAGCATCATTCCAGTCTGCGATGCGTTGTTCATTTAAATCTACAACCTCAACATTAATATGTGGGCATTTCTCAGCAATTATAGCCATGGTTGGCCCACCAACATAACCAGCACCAATACAACAAATATTTTTAATTTTTTTCATATTTACTCAAGTAATTTAAGGTCCTATATCCAACGTCTTTGCAATATGGCTCTTTATTTATTCCTTCTACTCCGCTTGCTTTAATATTTTATGCCCTGCTTTTAACATGGTCACCTCTCTTTTCATTAGCTGAACATCACTTTGCATCATGTCTTTTACTAGAGAAGCCAAATCATGTTCTGGCACCCATCCTAGCTTTTCTTTTGCTTTGGTGGGATCTCCAATGAGTAAATCTACTTCGGTGGGGCGGAAATAAGAGGGGTCTACAGATAACACTTCTTTACCAATTTTTGGTTGTTCGTTATTCGTAGTTCGCTGACCGTTGTTTATGACATTTCTATATTTTTCTTCATCAATTGCTGCTATAATCCCCACTTCATCTACGCCTTCTCCTTTAAAAGCTACTTCAATGCCTACTTCAGCAAAAGCAAAGCGTTTTTTTTTCCAAAGCCCTCCAAATCGCCGAGCCTACCATTCCTTTATGACCTGCGATATATATTTTTGTTGACTTTTCCATGAACATTAAATTATTTACCAATTTGATAATACTCAAAACCCTGATCTTCTAAATGAAAGGCATTGTATTGATTCCGTCCGTCAAAAATGATGGGATTATTTAATTGGCTCTTTATTTCTTCAAAATCTGGCGATCTAAATTCTTTCCATTCCGTTAATAGAATTAAGGCATCGGCATTTTTTAATACTTCATATTTCGCCTCGCAATAGGTCACATTCGGCAGGTCTTTTAAATAAAAATGCTGTGCTTCTTCCATGGCTTTTGGGTCGTAGACCAAAACGCTTGCCCCACGTTTCACCAATTCTTTAATGGTATCAATAGACGGTGCCTCTCGCATATCGTCGGTTCCGGGTTTAAAGGCCAAGCCCCAAACACCAAAAGTATATGCCGATAAATCTTCGCCAAAACGTTTAATTATTTTTTTTGCAATCACCAATTTTTGCGCATCGTTTACCTCTTCTACCGAGGAGATTAACTTGGCAGTATAGCCATGCTCTTCGGCAATTTTCTTTAAGGCTTTTACATCTTTGGGAAAGCAAGAACCTCCATAACCGGCTCCGGGATAAATAAAACTATAACCAATTCTAGCATCAGAACCTATACCGATTCTAACCTGATTAACATCGGCCCCTACATGTTCACAGATATTCGCAATTTCATTCATAAATGAAATTTTGGTAGCCAACATGGCATTTGCCGCATATTTGGTCATTTCTGCCGAACGAATATCCATGCTTATAAAACGATCATGGGTTCTAAAAAACGGTGCGTATACTTGTTTCATCAAGTTGAATGCCAACTCAGTATCTGCTCCGATGACCACTCTATCGGGCTTCATAAAATCGTCTATCGCAGCGCCTTCTTTTAAAAATTCGGGATTAGACACTACATGAAAGGTTCGTTGAAGTCCTCTTTGGTCTAATTCTTTTTGAATGGTAGCCCTTACCTTGTCGGCAGTTCCAATGGGCACGGTCGACTTATCCACCACCACCAATTCGCTATTCATAGCGGCACCAATAGCTTTCGCTACGGCTAACACATATTGTAAATCGGCAGCACCATCGGCTCCCATAGGGGTTCCTACGGCAATAAAAACAATCTTTGCCTTGAAAATTGCATCGGGCAAATTCGTGGTAAAATCAAGGGATTTATTTTTTACATTTTTTAAGACCATGGCTTCTAAACCCGGTTCGAAAATAGGAAGAATCCCCTCTTTTAGTTTGTTTATTTTATCTTCATCAATGTCTACACAGGTCACTTTATTGCCCATTTCAGCAAAACAAGTTCCCGAAACTAAGCCCACATATCCAGATCCAACTACAGTAATATTCATATATATCTTTAAAAAAACAGTCAAAAAACGACTGCGAAGGTAGAGCTTTTAATCCTCTAATAAAGAACCTCCCTTCAC
>Ga0307488_10000898_pt1 | contig 24666 bp, 16 predicted proteins | sample SB02metaG_FD_202248 | JGI IMG/M metagenome (GOLD analysis project Ga0307488, IMG submission 202248) | Sea-ice brine microbial communities from Beaufort Sea near Barrow, Alaska, United States - SB 0.2 | ecosystem: Environmental > Aquatic > Marine > Coastal | place: USA: Alaska | collected... | reverse complement strand
TCCCTCCAGCATTTACGTGGGGCACAGCCTTTAATGCTTCTCCACGAAGGGTCGAAATTGAGCCGTTGATAACCGACAGCGCAACGATTAGGATTAGGACACCTAAGCTGATACCCAGCATGGAAATTAATGATACAAACGAAAGAATCTGGCTCTTTTTACGAGCTAAAGTAAAGCGCAGGCCTATCCATAACGAAAGTGGTAGTGCCATAAACGTAAATACCAGGTGGAGGTCTAAGCAGTTCTGCTATGGCCTATTAATGACGCGTGATAAGTACGAACTAGACTTATCAAAGATGAGAACATTTTCCTAACTAAGCTAATATAGGCTTCCTTTTAAAAGCCCCAACATAATGATTACATCTGGGGCGCATAGGTCTTAAGCCGACATCAACTCAGCGTGTCTTTGCAGCAAGCGTTGAACTGTTTTAAAACTAACCGGCATTACTGGCGTAGATACAGCACTAGAAATAGCCCTCAGTGACTTACCCTGTTTCTTAAGGTCCATAATTTTACGAAGCACGCGTTGCTCCATTGGGTTTTCAATAAGGCGCCCATTTTCGTGGATCATATAGCCAAACGGTCGGCTACCACCAAGATAACGTCCTTGCTTACGCTGAGTTTGCTTAACCCCTTTGATCCGCTCCGCAGATTTACGACGCTCCAAAGCAGCAAAAATGCTAGCGGCTTTCTCAAAATTAACACTGAACTCTGAACTGCCAATATCACCGCCGAGTTCGGCGATGTGCAGCTTTACTGACTTATCTCTTAGCTGGCGAATCAGTGCTAGAGCTTCACTGCCGGAACTAACTATTCGCTCCAGCTTACTACAAAGGACCACATCACCCGATCGCAGCATTGTCATTAACCGCTTGCCATTCAGACGCTTATGAAACTCCAAATTCCAATTACAATCGTCATCCCTTAGCGTTTCAGTCATATACCATTGCTCAGCCAGACAGTAAGTTTGAATCGCTAGCATTTCTGGCTCTAGAATTTCTTCGAGTTTGCTTCTGCCAAAGCTCGCCTCTAATTCAGATGTCCGGCAGTAAGAATAAATAGTCATTTTGCTTGTTCCCCCGTTGTGTCCCTAGCTTCAGTTCCCAGCCTCCAACTCATCCTAGCGCAGGAGATACTGATCATCTTACTTTTTATTCTTGTGTCGAGATCGCAACTATCCAGCTCAATCTGGCCTCTTTTTATCACAATTATTATCACACTTAGCCGTGACTCCTGCTTTCAACCCTTTGCTCATACTCCGTAGGGCATGTGTCTGTGTATTAGCAAAGCCACTTTGATGGCCATTTTAACCCCACGACTTTTTTTTAATCAAGTCACATCCTTAGCCATTGACGCGAATCGACTTATAGTTACCACAAATTGTGGGTAAATAGCGCAATTGCTTGTTTTTATTTCTTTTTTTCAACTTAAAGCCAGTTCCTTAATTGAGTCTCTCGTATTTTGCTGTTATATTCTGGTCGTATAGTAGCTATAACATTTGTTTGAACTGCTCAATCGAGAAAAAGCCAAGCCTTTGCTTCCTTTACTCGAAAAGGTGTCAAACCAACGCTGCGCTTGAACTCAAGTTGCAAATGGTTAACGGCACTAGTCATAACTAAGCCTCAGTTAACTCTCAGGTTCCGGTAGGCGGTAGTGATCCCTCTTAAGACTTGTTAAGACAAGCCGAAGGCGAAATCACCGCTTTAAAGTTTTACAAATTTACTTTTCACGATTTTTAGCGTGAATAAGAAAGCAGAACAGCATTCAGGAAACAGTATTCGAATTATTTCGCGATAAAACGCTAAAGCGTCATCGCAAAATTAAAGCAAGCTTAGAATTTAGATTTTATAATTAAAACAGAGCCTTAGATGCCTTACATAGCCTCAACGGAAAGTAATAAATCAAAATATTGGCGGTCATCCCCTCAATTTTCGTGATATTTGTTTGTTTAGTTTAAGATCGCTTGCCTGATCAGGCCCTTGGCCGAATCAAAGACTCAAGTAAGGAATTATCCTTGTCTTAAGTCCCTCGAAAACCTCCCCGAGTCTACTGTTTTGCCCTAAACAGATAAGTGAACTCATCATGAAAAGAATGTTAATCAACGCGACTCAGGAAGAAGAACTCCGAGTTGCACTAGTCGATGGCCAGCGTCTCTACGATTTGGACATTGAAAACCGCACTCGCATCCAAAAGAAAGCCAATCTCTACAAAGGTAAGATCACTCGCGTAGAACCCAGCTTAGAAGCAGCCTTTGTTGACTTTGGTGCAGAGCGCCACGGTTTTCTTCCTCTTAAAGAAATTTCTAAACAATACCACTCCAAAAATGCAAAGTCTGGCGAACGCGCTTCAATGCGCGAGCTAATCCCGGAAGGCACAGAAGTCGTCGTTCAGGTTGAAAAAGAAGAACGCGGCAATAAAGGTGCGGCACTTACCACCTATGTTAGCTTAGCGGGCCGTTACTTGGTTCTAATGCCAAACAACCCTAAAGCTGGCGGCATATCCCGCCGCATTGAAGGCGATGACAGATCTGAACTTAGAGATGCGCTGCGCACGCTACAAATACCTGACGGCATGGGCCTGATCGTAAGAACTGCAGGCGTTGGCAAAGATCCAGAAGAATTACAGTGGGATTTGAACTACCTACTCGCTCTTTGGCAATCGATTCAAGACGCCTCTGAAGGAAAGCCAGCACCTTTTCTGATCTATCAAGAAAGCAACGTAATAATTCGCATGATCCGCGACTACTTGCGTAAAGACATCGGCGAAGTCCTGTTTGATACCGTCGAATCTTATGAAGAAGCATTGAGCTTCATCAAACAAGTCATGCCGCAGTATGAAAATCGCATAAAGCTATACGAAGACAAACTACCACTATTCAATCGCTATCAAATAGAGACTCAAATAGAGAGTGCTTTCGAGCGAGAGGTTAAGCTGCCTTCTGGTGGATCTGTGGTTATCGATCCTACAGAAGCCCTTATATCTATCGACATCAACTCATCTCGTGCAACACGTGGTGCAGATATTGAAGAAACGGCGTTAAATACTAACCTTGAAGCGGCCGATGAAATTGCCCGCCAGCTGCGTCTTCGCGATATGGGCGGATTGGTTGTCATCGACTTTATCGATATGACCTCCAACCGCAATCAGCGAGATGTTGAAAACCGCATGAAAGACGCGCTTGAGCCAGATCGAGCTCGCGTTCAAGTAGGAAGAATTTCACGCTTTGGCCTATTGGAAATGTCTAGGCAGCGCTTACGCCCGTCACTTGGTGAAACTAGCGCCATAGTTTGCCCTCGCTGTTCAGGCCAAGGCAGCATCCGAGACGTCGAGTCTTTAGCACTCTCTATTCTTCGAATTATTCAAGAAGAAGCAAACAAGCAGAAGTGCCATCAAGTGAAAGCCAACGTTCCATTAGTTGTCTCTTCCTATCTCGTAAATGAAAAGCGCAATGTCCTGGCTGAAATCGAGGAGCAAAGCAAAACCAAGGTTTATATAAACCCTGTTCCAGAGCTACTTACACCTCATTACGAGATCGTTGGCATTAATCAAAATGCTGAAAGCTATGAAGTGGATGCCACGTCTGAGCCAGAACCGTCAGTAAATATAAAGCCACCCGTTCAAGAAGCCGCTGCCGTAGAGAAACCATCCGTCAGCACTATTCCTCAGCGCACACCGCCGCCGAAGCCAGTTAAGAAAGGCTTTTTCGCCAAGCTGTTTTCTGGGTTGTTTGGTGAAGCATCGAAGCCTGTTGTCGAAGAAAAGCCGGCTCAGCGCCCTTCTCAAAATAGAAACCGTACCCGTCAGAGCCAGCGCGGCCAGGGCAAGGGACGCAATCAGCAGAATAAACCTGCGAATGCGCGAACTGAAGACAAAGATACGGACAAGCGCGAAACTAATAATCAGGATTCCTCGCGCCCAGCTCAATCCAAGCAAGGAGAGTCTAGAGGACGAGGCCGCAGCCAAGAAGATCACAACAAGCCTAATCGCGAAGGCCAGCCGACTAACCCGGCTCAGGCTAAAAGTGACAACGGTGACGGCGAGTCTTCTGCGGGAAGGCGCCCTTCATCCAAGCGCACTCGTAACAACAATCAGCGTCGCCGTGGACCAAGGCCAGAGACTACTGCCGAGACTACTGCAGAGGCTAGCGTAGCGGATACTTCAGAAACTGAAAACACAAGTCAGGCTCAGACCAAGCACGAATCTGCACCAACTCTTGTAACAGACAATGTGGAAGGCAATGCAGCGGCTACTGTAACGGCCAATGACGAATCAGCCCCAGCGCCAGAAGCGTCAGCCAATGATACACCAGCCCCCAAGGCGCCAGCAAAGCGGCGACGCCAACCGGCAAGGCGCGAACGTCCTGCCGAAACACCTTCTGACACTTCCGCAGACGGTCCTGCGGAAAAAACCACAGCGGCTAAACCTGAAACAAAACCAGAAGCTGAAACCTCTGAGGATAAGATTGAGACTGTAGCAAATGATGTTAAAGCCAGTGACAATAAGCCAGAAGCTACCGGCAATTCTGATGGAAATAGCACGCAGGCATCCGCGAAAGATGAGGTAGACGGTAATCGGGCGGAGCCATCCGAAGAAGTCAAAGCTAAACCTGCTGCGACTCGTCAACCACGAAAGAGGCAGCGCCCAGCAACAAAAGCCGAAAGTAAAGGTGACTCAACTTCTGCAGAAAAGCCAGCTGCTCCAGTCGTAAAAGCAGAGCCCGCAGCCCCTGCCGCCGAAGCTACTAGCCCATCAGCTGAAGTATCCAGCTCGACCCGAAAAGCAAAGTCTGCAACGGCTAGCAGTGAGAAAGAAGCTGCAAAGCCCCTCGCTCCTGTAACTGCGCCAGCTCCAACGCCTGCCCCACATAAAGAAGCAGCGCCAGCGCCCAAAGCAGCAGCGCCAGCGCCCAAAGCAGCAGCGGTTATTAAGCCAGAAGCCAACGCTGCTCCAGCTAAGCCTAAAGGTAGAGCTCCAAACGACCCGCGAGAAGTTAAGAAACGTCAGTTAGCCGAACAAAACAATCAGTAACTGATGCGTTTTAAGGGGCCGCTTTCTAATTTTAGATAAGCGGCTAATTAAGACCCACAAAAAAGCCCGGGTATCCGGGCTTTTTTGTGTTTAGCTTTAAAACGAGTATCAACCTAATTCTTATTCCTCGCCAGTCTATTACCTAAAAAATAGACTGTACGAGGAGCCAGGTTTTATCTATAAAGCTGCTTCAAGTTCTGGCAATACTTTAAACAAGTCTGCCACTAAACCATAGTCAGCCACTTGGAAAATTGGTGCTTCTTCGTCCTTGTTAATTGCAACAATGACTTTTGAGTCCTTCATACCCGCGAGATGCTGAATAGCGCCGGAAATCCCCACCGCGATGTAAAGATCAGGAGCCACAATCTTTCCAGTTTGCCCAACCTGATAGTCATTAGGCACAAAGCCTGCGTCTACAGCCGCACGAGATGCGCCAATACCAGCACCGAGCTTGTCCGCCACTTTTTCAAGTAACACAAAATTCTCGCCATTTTGCATGCCACGGCCACCGGAGATGATAATCGAAGCAGCTGTAAGCTCAGGGCGTTCGGATACTGATAATTCTTCTGCTACGAAAACTGTTCCAGTTTGCTCAACAGTAAAGTCAGTTGCCTCAACAGTGGCGCTGCCACCCTTAGGAGCATCGTCATAAGCCGTAGTACGAACAGTGATGACCTTGATTGAATCCGCTGACTGCACCGTAGCTAACGCACTACCGGCGTATGTCGGCCGAACAAAGGTGTCAGGGGCTTTAACTTCAATAATATCTGAGATCTGAGCCACATCTAACAAAGCCGCTACACGCGGTGAGATATTTTTGCCCGTGGTGGTCGCAGCAGAAAGTATATGGGTGCAGTCTTTGGCTATCGAGACTACAAGCGGTGCAATAGCTTCAGGAAACTGGTGCTCATAGCACGCAGCATCAGCGACAACTACTTTACTTACGCCATCTAATTCGGCAGCTTCTGCTGCCGCAGCAGCGCAGCCTGAGCCGGCAACCAAAATAATTATATCGCCACCAATGGCTTTTGCGGCTGAAACCACAACCAAAGTAGCGGCTTTTAGTGAACTGTTATCGTGTTCAGCGATGACTAAAATTGACATATTGCTCCCTAAATTACCTTTGCCTCAGTTTTCAGTTTATTGACCAGCTCTGCAACTGATTCAACGATGATGCCAGCACTTCTCTCGGCTGGCGGAGCCACGCTTAACACGGTTAACTTTGATGCTGTGTCAACACCAAGGTCTGCAGCCGTAATCGAATCGATCGGCTTTTTCTTGGCTTTCATTATATTAGGAAGCGACGCATAACGAGGCTCGTTAAGACGCAAATCCGTGGTAACAACCGCAGGGAGATCTAGCAAGACAGTCTGTTCACCCCCATCTATCTCACGAGTGACTTCAATTTTGCCATCTTTAAATTCAGCATTACAGGCAAAAGTCCCTTGTGGGAAATCACACAGGGCGGCTAGCATTTGGCCGACCTGGTTGTTATCCGTATCAATGGACTGTTTACCAAGGATCACGAGATCGATACCTTCCTTCTCTACGATGGCTTTGAAAATTTTGGCAACAGCAAGGGGTTCTACCTGCTCATCGGACAGCACCAATATGCCCCGATCTGCGCCCAGCGCAAGGGCTGTGCGTATTTGCTCTTGAGCCGCTTGAGGGCCCACCGAAACAGCGATGATTTCGTCGACCGTACCGGCTTCTTTCATCCGAATGGCTTCTTCGACAGCAATTTCACAAAAAGGATTGATAGCCATTTTAGCGTTATTAAGATCAACCCCTGTTCCATCAGACTTTACTCTGACTCTGACATACGCATCAACGACGCGCTTAACTCCAACAAGAACCTTCATGGATTCTCCATATTGATGTAAAAAAATTGAAACTTATTTAGTGAACTGCAGTGTGCGCTGCCAAGATTTGTTCCGTTTGCTAATGAATGCCTTGATGGGCATGTTAAGCGCGTGGTTGCGAGTCGGATAAGTAACCGGTTCTGTGGCAGTTAAAAAATGGGGCTAATAATGCCGTTTTTGATGACCAAGGTCAATATTGCCGGACCCTGTGCCCTAAACCACTGGCAAAACTGAAGCCCGGGGAGTGCCGACTTAGGTAAATTCATCAATGTGCCTAAAAAAAACTGTAGAACGTAAAAATAGCACTAAAAAAGAGCACGCAAAGTGACGCTAGTTTTGGGCCCGACTAGTCAGACAAAATTGGATATTTGACCATTAGGAGGAGGCTGTTTAGCCCTTTTACTGACACTGGTTAATGGTATCTTGTTAAGACCGACTAAACTTTCTCAGTAAATCTTATTCTACGTGCCCTTCCGATTAATTTTTTAGTATTTGTTAGCCAAATTTATAGAACTGACCCGAACTCCAAACACCAAGCTGGCTTTCCGTTTTTCCCTCAGTCTCTGCAGTAACATCAACCTCGATCGCCAATTCAACCAGTCGATAAAAGACCGGCCGACTGATCAGCCCCATTAAACCCGACCTCACGTGCGCCGTAGGATGGGGTTCGGTGCCGGAATCAGTTGAATTTAATGTTATCGGATGGTCATGGTTGATCTGGAAGCGCTCGTCCGTATTGGTCGTAAATTCAATAACTTGATCTGGACCAGCCCCAGACACATCCATTTCAGTTATGAGGAACGGACAATCTTCAACCTTGATTCCCACTTTTTCAACCGGGGTTACCAGAAAATAGTCACTGCCATTCTCTAGTATAAGTATTGAGGCAAAAAGTCTAACCATCGCCGGTCGACGAATGGGTTTGCCGTCGTGATGCCAGACCCCATCTTTGCTGACAAGCATGTCGATATCACCACAAAAAGGAGGGTTCCATAGGTGAACAGGTGCCGGACCCTTACCTTTAATCTCACGAACAAAGGCAAATGGATCAACAGTTGAAGTCGTATTATTCGGAGGCGTTGTGATGGCCCTATCCTGTTATAGCCACCAAATCTGCAAACAATATTTGCAACTCCGGCAGAAGAATTGATTGGGGGGTGATTGTTTTGGTGCTAAAAGGCGTCAATAAACCACTGCTTGCTTCTAGTCTAATGACATCGAAAACAGACCCCGTCGATGCATGCACAATCATAAGCTGGACTAGCGCACGATCCAAGCCGAATCTTGAACTGATTTTAGTACTTGCATCATAACTATACTTTGAAGCGACCTCAGTGCCAAATCCGACCTTGTCATCCCATTTTACGATACTGGGAAACACAAGAAAATCTGCCCCCAAGGAATCCGCCTTTTCAAGAGCCTGCTGGAATGACTCTGGTAATAGCCCAATTTGGCTGAGGGCAAAGTTTTCCGAGATGGCTTGCTCAATCACGGCAGATAAAGCATCAGAGTTTGCTGAATTTAATGCAGTTAATTTATTGTTTCGGGCGATATAGAACTGAGAGTCGCGGCTGAGTACCCAGCGACTAGTTCGCGAGCTAGATCCACGGCTGAACAAACTACTGTCCATCCCAATATCTCGCCCTGATATCACGCTTTCACTTATCGAAGTGCAGGCGCTCAGATTTAGAAAAAACAAAAAAAACAAGCAACGTGTCATAAAACCTCTACATTAACCAACAAGATCGAATACTTGCCTTCAGATTAATAAAACTCAAAAAGTCGTTAGGTTACAATCCCTGACGATGACTTTAAAATAATCAAAACCTGATCACTCAACACTAAAACCTTTAAAAAAGTATAGGCCAGAGTACAAAAAAAACCGGCTCAACAAGGCAATAGAAATTATTTATAAGCAACAAGCAATTAATCCATTACTTTTCAAAACAGCTGCTATAGTTAATTACAAGATCAGCTTTTTAAGCAAGAAAGCAGGCACTTCAAAGCGGTTTAACTAAGAATAGTTTAACTACCAAGAAGTATTACAAGGAAGTTACATTCAAGGATGATTGACATGCCACAGGAAGTGGCAACGGATGCACCTTCTTAGTCTAGCAACGATTAAGGATTGCAACCCAATGGAGCAGCGCCCAAGGAATGGGATAGCAATAAGCAAGGGACTATAGACAGGCCACAGGAAGTGGCAAAAATGCATCACTTAATCTAACAGTGGTTAGGTGCGGCAACTAAATAGTTAAGTTCTCAAGGATTGAGACTGCGCTAAGCTAGGAAGTTATAGCCAAGCCACAGGAAGTGGCTACGGATGAATTTACTTAACCAAGCATCAGTTAATTCTTGTAATCCAATAGTTAAGTTCTCAAGGATTGAGACTGCGCTAAGCTAGGAAGTTATAGCCAAGTTACAGAAAGTGGCTATGGATGGATTTACTTAACCAAACATCAGTTAATTCTTGTAATCCGATAGTTAAGCTCCGAAGGATTGGGACTGCACTAAGCTAGGGATTATAGGCAGGCCAGTGATACACTTGATTCGGTCAACTACTCACGGGTTATCACTGCGTCTGCTTCTTAATGTCTTATTCTATCCCCCAGACCGCCTTCGCGGATTTACTGAAATCTGACACCCCTCTTCTCGATGTTCGCGCCCCTATTGAATATGCCCGAGGCTCATTCCCTAGCGCCACCAATATTGCTTTGTTAAACGATAGCGCAAGAGAGCAAGTGGGCACGCTGTATAAACAGCAAGGCCATGACGCAGCAGTTGAGCTTGGTCACAGGCTTATTCACGGCGAGGTTAAAGATGAGCTGCTCAAACAGTGGCAACAGCTTTTAAAGACCTATCCCAGCACAGTACTATATTGCTATCGCGGGGGACAGAGATCCAAGCTTGTTCAACAATGGCTGGCCGAATATGGCTATGAAGTTCCCCTTATAGAGGGAGGTTTTAAAGCTTTACGGCGCTTTTTAATCGACAAACTCGAGCAAGTTTCTTCAACTGATAATTTCATTATCGCGGGTGGTAAAACCGGCTGCGGCAAAACCCATCTCATAAACACTCTAACCGCCAGTGTAGACCTTGAAGGAAGAGCGAATCATCGTGGCTCAGCCTTTGGCCGTCGAGTCTCCCCACAGCCCGCGCAAATTGATTTTGAAAACCGCCTTGCGATTGATTTCATCAAATTGCCTAATGCCAGCCTAAATCGGGTTTTTATTGAGGATGAAAGCCATTCTATAGGCTCAATTCACTTGCCGCCTACTTTGTATGCATCGATGAAATCGTCTCCTTTAGCTATCATCGAAGCCACCGTTTCATCTCGCACCTCGGTTATCTTTGACGACTACATACACAGTAACTATCTCGACTTCACTGCCGTTCATGCAGAAAAGGGTCTGCACTTGTTCAGCGAATCTCTTATGGCAAGCCTTGATAAGATAAGGCGACGCTTGGGCGATGATCTGCATGCCCAAATTCGAGACATAATGGTAAGCGCCCTGCACGCTCAATCTATCAGCGGCGATAGTTCGCAGCACAAAGATTGGATAAGAATCTTGCTAATAAATTACTACGACCCGATGTACGACTATCAGCTCGCTAAAAAGTCGGATCGTATCGTCTTTCGCGGCAACGATGATGAGTTTCTCAGCTGGGCTAAAAGTATCAACCCCGAGGCATTCTAGTGGCCATTTCACGCTTTGACTCAAGACCAATTGATGACGCACTTTCTCGCAGTGCCACAATCATTGTGCCGAGCTTACGTATTAAGGACGCCATACTTGCTGAAGTTCATAATAAGCAAAACCAAAAAGCTTACAAAACACCTAGCGTCTTCCCTATCGATGTGTGGATTAAAAACCTATGGAACTTGAGGGGTGTGGCCGGAATATCACCTAGCTGCGACTGGCAGCTCATGAGCGGCGCCCAAGAGCTTTTTGTTTGGACCCAGATAATAGAAGAAAGCAGCCACAGTATTCCTTTACTCAACCCTCAAGAAACAGCCGCGCAAGTAAGCATAAGTTATCAAACACTACAGCAGTGGGCTCTTTGGGACTCTTTACTTGATGGCGGCTCCCATTATCAATCCAATCTAGACGTAGCCACATTCATTGAGTGGGCTAAAACCTATCAGGCGGTGTGCGCTGAAAGGCAGCTAATAAGCTTAGTGGACTGCACTAGAAGACTCATAGATGCGTTTGAAAACGATGACCGTTCTTATTTACCTGAAGAAATAGCGCTCAGCAATTTCGATGATCCACCGCCTTTATATGTGCGCTTGTTTGCGGCATTGGCTAATCTCACAGATGTCTCCAGCAGCACCCTTGCAAGCACGTCGCGAAATGAACCGGCGACTCGCTATATCTTCTCAGATCGGGACCAGGAGATTAAAAATTGCGCCCAATGGGCTTTAAAACTATGCGAGGCTGAACCCAGCGCGCACATCGGCGTAATCATGCCATCTGCCGGGCCTGACAAAGCCTCCGTTATACGCTGTTTCGAAGACATATTTAATCACGAAAATGCGATCGCCCCAGTAGACAAAGAGCCTTTGTTCAACAACACGGGCGACTCCGTGCCGTTGACCGATTTCGGAATGATTCACGATGCACTGTTACTACTGTCACTGTTTGCATCAGACCAAGACAGTAATGAAATCTGCCGCCTTCTTCAAAGTCCTTTTATTATGCCGAACTCAGAGGAAACTGAATCACTACTCCAAGCTCAGTCAGTTATGCGGCGAAATTTCTCATCGCGATGCAGCGTCGCTGAAATATCTACAGTTCTCGAAAACACTAAACTTAGCGCTAATAGCCCTCAATTTTCTCTTAGCCTATTACAGTCGAAAACTTTATTGAGGTCGATGCCTAGCAATGGCTCACCCAGACAATGGGCCGGACTTTTTGTTGAGATACTCGAACAGTTTCAATGGCCGGGAACTCGCCAATCCAAACAGGAAAAAAAGCTGCTGGTTTTGTGGAAAGAAGGCTTAACCTTATTTTCTGAATCGTCTAACTGCTTAGGGCAACTTAGCCATAGTGGCGCGCTCAGGAAATTTCGCAGCCTTTTATCAAAGCTATCTCCAAGACCCGGATTTTCATCTAAACGCCAGCTGTCTTTCTATACGGTGAGTGAGTCAATTGGGCTAAGATTTGATCACGCATGGTTATTGGGATTTGATGACCAAAGCTGGCCACCGCCCTCATCTCCATCGCCTTTTTTACCCTATGAGTTACAGCGTGAGCATCGGATGCCAGCGAGTCACGGCGAAAACCAGTTTGCTATGGCCCAACAAAGCTTTCGTGCTCTCATAGATTCTGTCCAACAAGATTTAGTTTACAGCCACTTTGAAACTAACAATGACCAGCAGCTGAGGGCCAGTAGTTTTATAAAACATATCATACCGAGCCAGGCAAACGCTGCCGATACCTGGCCTTTAAATCTATATTGCAAAAGCTATCAGTCAAGCAAAGAGCTTTCGTACACTAGCGATATTGACGCACCAGCCTTGGCGGCCGATGCCAGAGTAAGAGGGGGACAGAGCGTACTAAGCAACCAGTCCAGCTGCCCTTTTCGAGGGTTTGCAAAGCACCGCCTCAATGCAGATACTTTGCAGCAATTCAGCAGCGGATTAAGCAGCATGGCAAGAGGCACTGCCGTCCATATAGCCATGGAATTATTCTATTCACAAATTCAAAGACTCAGCGACCTGAACAACCTTTCAACACAGGAACTTCAGCGTCGGATAGAGTCAGCAAGTCACGAGGCTGTGACCTATCTTAATCGTAATTTTCGCCGTGTAATGACGCCCAGGTTTTCTGAAATTGAACAAACTCGGCTAGAAGTTCTGCTATCTCTTTTTGTCGAACTTGATGTTAAGAGACAAGATTTTAGTCTTCTTTCACAAGAAAAAAGTTATGAGTGGCAACATGGGAATTTACATCTTACTTTGAAAATGGACCGGGTCGATCAACTCAGCGATAGCAGCTTGGCATTGATTGATTACAAAACCGGGAAACACGCCACGACGCGCCAATCCTGGCTACAAGAACGCCCCGAGGACATGCAGCTACCACTTTACTTTGTCGTCGCTAGTGAGTCTGAAGAAAATCCAATCGGCGCGCTGTCGATAGCTCACGTAAATATTGAAAAAATGGAATTTTCTGGGCTTGCAGCCACTGATAGTTTTGGCCACTTACTTAAACCGGTAAACGATGACGACAAGATCGAGTATACCTGGGACGAACTCGGCGATTTGTGGACCAAGCGTATCACACTGCTTGCTGATGAATTCATTAGCAGCAAGGCAAATGTCAAGCCGGTTAATGATGAAAAAACTTGCCTGTATTGCGGCTTACAATCTTTGTGTCGAGTGCAAGAATTACGCGAGTCTATCTCAAACGGAAATAATGACTACCTTGCAGTGGGAGACTTAAAGTGAGCTCGCCTGAGTCTTTTACACTGGCGGATGCATCCGCCAGAGAACGGGCCCTGGACATCAATCTATCGTGCATCGTGCAGGCGCCAGCAGGGTCTGGGAAAACTGAATTACTCACCCTAAGATACTTGCGCCTGTTAGGTATATCCAAGCAGCCTGAAGAGGTGCTGGCCATCACATTCACTCGCAAGGCGGCCAGTGAGATGCGAGACCGAATTTTATCTACGCTAGCATGGGCTGTGGAAGTTGAAGCCACTGGAGCCGTCCCCGAAAAAGAATTTGAAAAGCAACGCCTGTCCATTGCCAGTGCGGTAATCGCTCATGACAACGACTGCAACTGGAATTTGCTAAAAAACCCCTCGCGTCTTCGAGTTCAAACAATCGATAGTTTTTGTTTCTACCTCGCCAATCAAATGCCGGTTCTCTCAAGAGTTGGGGGCAATCCATTGCTTAGTGAAGATGTTAATCATATTTATCACCACGCTATCAATAACACTCTTTCCATGCTCGACAAGCCTGTAGAGCTTAGTGACGACATCGCATTATTATTAAAACACCTCGACAACAATACTAACAAAGTTGAAAAGCTACTTGCCGATCTACTAAATAAGAGAGACCAATGGGTATCCCACGTTCTTTTCATTAAGCATTCAGGTCAAGACGCACAGGACTACCTGCTGCAAAGTTTGGAGGAGCTTGTTGCTGAGACCCTAGAGACAGCTGAGCATTCTCTAGCGCCAATCGCCAACAAAGCATGCACCTTACTTCGATTTTCAGCCCACAATAGACTTGCCGAAGGTAAGTTATGGGAAACAATCGAAATGCTTACTACCTTGCCGGGCGGGACTGCTTCCGAGTTAGCTGTGTGGAAAATACTCGCAGATCTCTTTTTGACCAAAGATGGAAGCTGGCGTTCTCGAATTGATAAACGCCAAGGGTTTCCAGCAGGAGACAAATCAGATAAAGAATTTGACAGTCTTTGTAAGCAGCGCAAACAAGAATTTAATGAGCTGATGACGGACTTGAAAGAGCAGCCAGAATTGCTCGAAGCTCTAGACTACATCCGGCGCCTACCTGACCCTAATTCGGAAACCGAACAGTGGGCTTTTTTATCTGCGCTGACCCGTGTTCTCATCCACATGAGCGGCGAACTACTCCTCTCTTTTAGTCAGTTTGGCATTATGGATTATGCCCAAGCAGGCGCAGCGGCCAGGAATTCACTAGGTAGTGAAGACAACCCTACCGATCTCGCTATGTCACTTGACCACAGCATCCAGCATATTTTAGTTGATGAATTTCAAGACACCTCTCAATTGCAACTAGAAATCCTTCAACAGCTGACTGCTGGATGGCAGCTTGGGGATAATAGGAGTCTGTTTTTAGTTGGGGATGCCATGCAATCCTGCTACGGCTTTCGCAACGCCAATGTAGGGATTTATCTCAACGTTCGTGAGCATGGCATTGGTGAGATTCAATTAGAATCATTGACACTGCAAACTAACTTCAGATCACAAGAAAAAATTGTTGCGTGGGTTAATCAGGTATTCTCTCAGGCATTCCCATCACAACCTGATAGCTCTCGCGGTGCTGTGCCTTATTCAGCCTCTGTGCCAATTAATCCGACGGAAATCGAATTTGGAATTTCTGCTCTAGTAATTCAACATCAAAGCATTGATAAAATCGCCGCACAACAAGTAGAAGCAGACGCGGTCATCAGTCAGATAAAATCTATTCAACTTCACGATGCCGGCTCTAGCATTGCGATTTTAGTTAGAAGCAGATCTCATCTCGCCAAAATAATTCCGCTATTAAAACAAGAGCAGATTTCATGGCTTGCCACCGATATAGATCGACTAGGTAACTTGCCGGTTATAGAAGATTTACTAAGCTTAACCAAAGCACTATTGAATCTTGCAGATCGTGTTGCGTGGCTTTCGATTTTGCGAGCACCTTGGTGCGGACTCACCAGTAATGATTTGTTTGCGATAACCGAGCACGCTGAAAACAATAGCATTTGGTGGGGACTACAAGCATTCGCCTGCAGCAACAATATTAATGAAAGAGGCGAAAGCTGTGAGGGACTTGCAGGCCTCTCCCCAGATGGAGCTGCCCGGATAACAAGTATTGTGAAAATACTGCAACACGCCATGTCGATACGTTTCAGAGTACGACTTCGAGATTTAATTGAGTCTACTTGGACCTTACTAAGAGGTGTTTGCACCTCTACTAGCAATGAAGCATTTGTTAGTGTCGCACACTATTTTTCACTCTTAGAACAATATGAATTAGGCAATAGCCTTTTGAACGTCGCCGAGTTTCAAGAGCGAGTTAGCCAATCTTTTGTAAGCCCACCTCCGGAAGTCGGCTCTAGTAACCCTGTCAACATTCTTACCATGCACAAATCAAAAGGGCTTGAATTTGACCACATTATTTTACCAGGACTTACGCGTACCCCAGCCAGTGATGACAAGCAACTACTGCAGTGGTATGAAAGACTGAATGCTGATGGGGAGAACCGATTATTCCTAACGACTCAAACAGCAGTAGGTAACGACGAGAATAAACTATACAGCTTAATGCGGTATGAGCAGCAGCAGAAAAATTTGCTAGAGGATACTCGCCTACTTTACATAGCCGTAACGAGGGCCCGTACTTCAGCACTTCTACTGGGCACTCTTGCGGAGGACAGTAAAGGTGAATTCCATCCTCCAAAAAGCTGTTTATTGAGTAGAATATGGCCGCAATTAGACAGTGGAAACTTCAATCTTAAGAAAGAGATTTTAACAGAGCAGGCGATGCAAGACCGGCATGGCGATGGGACTAATGAAGAAAAAGCCAGCGGCAATCTATACCCTGAAGTCACACCGATCAATCGGTTTAAATCTGCTCTAGAACTCAATACAACGGAGATAGATTCTCTTAATCAAGTCCTCGACATCTATAGAGCGCCGCCGGTTGTTCAGGAAAATAGTCAGGAGCAGAAAAACACTTCAGATCTTCAGGAATTCGAGCAGGACACCAGTCTTGCCGCGGCCATCGGCATACTTATTCACAGCAGTTTAGAAAGCTATACAATCTCGCAAGACAAAGGATTATGGCTAGAAAACTTAAACAATCAGCGCAGCTTCTGGAGTCTTTATTTACGTCAACATATTGACGATGAGACTCAGTTGCAGGCTGTTTTAGGTGATATTAAAAGGACCATAGAAAACAATACTGCCAATAAAGACATTGCCTGGATTTTTGATGAAAAAGGTTTGGAAGCACAGTCTGAACTAGCGCTAACCAACCAGCACAACAGGCTCTTTATTGTCGATCGAACCCTAATTGATAAAGATGGCACACGCTGGATTATAGACTTTAAGACTGGTCACCCCAGTGAATCACAATCCAATGATACTTTTATTCAAACAATGAAAGAGCGTTACAAATCTCAACTATCTAATTATGGCAATCTATTTGCACAGCTAGAAAATCGAAAAACGAAATTGGCTCTTTACTTAACCAGCATTCAGAAGTTAGTTGAACTTTGATATGGCTATAGCAACCTATGCCGCTGCCCGGCGCTAGTAATCAACACCATCAATGGCGTAAATGCCGGCGGCATTTCTTAAATAGCCTTTATAATCTAGCCCATACCCAAACACATATTCATCTGGGATTTTTAGACCCACAAAATCGGCTTGCAGCATGGTTAACTTTCGATCGTGTTGCTTATCGGTTAACACGGCGGTAAATATTTCCGCTGCTCCTTCGTTAGAGCAATAACTGACAATAGCATCGAGAGTAGCGCCCTCATCAAAAATATCATCAATGACTAAAACCACCCTGCCCTTTAAATCTAGACTCGGACGCTTTTCCCAATGAAGCTCAGAGCCGCTGGTTTCACCGCGGTATCGCGAAGCGTGTAGATAATCAAGCTGCAGCGGAAAGTTCAACCGAGTGGCTAATTTACCGGTTGTAATTAACCCACCATTCATCACGCAAAGCAGGATGGGATCTTTCTCACTTAGTTGTTCTGATATAGCTAACGCCATCTTATCCAGCGCCGTCTCAACTTCAGCCTCGCTGTAAAGCCGAGAAGATCGGCCGAAAACAGCACTTAATGTCGCGTGATCCATAAGTATTCCTTATGACGCGTCAGGGCCATGCATGACTGATTGTAGTTTCATGTTCTCAAGACCATCGATAGTTGTTGTTGGGAAAGCAAAGTCGGCAGCGTTTTTATGCACTATATCAACGATCTTTAACATCACATCTTGCTTCACCTCGTGGAATTGAATCCAGTTGGTTGTTTTGGTAAAGGCGTAAATGAAAAAATCTAATGAGGATGGACCATAGCCATTAAAGTTCACCATGAGCGTCAGTGTGCTATCAATATCAGGATGGTTTTTCAGCATGTCTTTTACGTCTTCGACAACTGAGCTCATCCTCTGCGAATCTTGATAGCGTATGCCGATTTTTTCGTAAATACGCCGATTGCTCATTCGCGACGGATTCTCCAGTGTAATGGTATTGAAGACAGCGTTCGGGATATACAAAGGCCGCTTATCAAATGTTCGTACAACCGTTAAGCGCCAACCTATCGCCTCTACAGTACCTTCAATCTCTCGATCCGGTGACCGAACCCAGTCCCCTATAGCGAAAGGACGATCTAGATAAATCATTAGACCACCAAAAAAATTCGACAGTATATCTTGGGCCGCAAAACCAACCGCAATTCCACCTACACCGCCAAAAGCTAACAGGGCATGAATTTCGATACCAATTGTTGGCAAGGCTACTAAGATCGACGAAATTACTACAGACAGCCTTATTAGCTTTGCCAGCGCGTGCAATGTCGTTGGGTCCAAGCGTGTTTGATCTGATGACTTTTCAGCACTGAGGCTCACCAGAATTCTAGCTTCAGCCAGGGAAACAAAGCGTACGAGAAACATCATTATCAAAACAATAAAAGTGAGCTGCCGAACTAACCCTAAATTACGCGCAGAGAACAATTCTGACTGGAGGTAGGTATCACTAATCTGAATTGCCCAAACTAATCCCAATATAAGGATTAAAAGGCTCACAGGCCTTCTCGCGGCTTCAAACAGCGCATCATCCCAGACATTGCGCGTCTTTTCTAAATGCTTACCCATGATGTTCAAGGCTCTGATAGCAATATAGCGGCCTACAAACGTAATCATCACGGCGGCAAAAACTTCGACACCCCAATTAAGGTCTTTAAAACTTTCTATACTTGGCAAATATTCCATTACTTCCTCGAGTTATTTTTTAGTAGTTCATCTATCGCAGCACTCGCGGCAAGCCATTGCTGAGAATTATAGAGGTCGCTTAAATTTTTCTTTTGAGCCGACATGGTTTTTAGGCGCAGGCTTAACTTTTCATCATGATCTGAACCGTCTCCAAAAGCGCCGGTAGCGGATTTCGCCTCTAAGTAATCAGCGACCTCCACGGCCGCAGCCCTATCGTTGCATACCAGCACCATATCGCAACCTGCTGCCAACGCTAAATCCGCTCGAGCACAGACAGTTCCCGCCGAATGCGCTGCTGCCATAGTCAGGTCGTCACTAAATACCACGCCCTCAAAACCTAACTCTTTGCGCAGCTTTTGCTTGATCCAAAAGGATGAATAGCCCGCGCAGTCTCCATCCAACGAAGGGTATTTCACGTGAGCGGGCATAATTGCCCCTAGAAACGCTACAGAACGAGCAAATGCCTGATAATCATTCTCCAGTATTTTCTCAGCTGCTCGAGAGTCTACCGGCAATTCAAGATGAGAATCAGCTATAACCGTGCCATGACCCGGGAAGTGTTTACCAGTGGCTGCCATACCTGCCTCGTTCATTCCCTCAACATAAGCCTGAGCCATGAGACTCACAGATTCAAAGTCAGCAGCAAAAGCTCGATCCTTAATTATCTCGCTTTGTAGGCTGAACAAATCCAAGACCGGGGCAAAACTAAAATCAATGCCATGATGAACAACTTCAGCAGCCATTGCCCAACCACAAATTTTGGCTGATGCCAGCCCCTTTTCCTGGCTTTGCTCATAGAGTTCGCCAATCAACCTCAGCGCCGGCAGCTTTAAAAAACCAGCCTTCAGACGCTGAACTCTTCCACCCTCTTGATCTACCGCTATGAGTAGCTTAGGCCGAACCTCGCGAATAGCGGCGGTAAGCTCTAGCAGCTGCTCAGGCGACTGATAGTTGCGAGAAAATAGAATTAGCCCCCCTACGGCAGGTCGTTGCAGTAGCGTTTTCTCAAAATCGGAAAGAAAAGTACCTTCCACGTCCAACATCAATGGACCCAAAGCATTATTCATGGCGTTTTGTCACTTTATTCGTTGAGGGGCGATTATCTCAGATAAGTTTTTGACGGGCAAAATTATGTAATGCCCGCATACTCAACTACTTAGTTGATACTTTTGATTTAAAACCTTACAGACTAACTCTATTAACTCCAAAAGATGTTTTTCTTTATTGGATTTTCGCCCTATAGTGTCTAACAGGGTTAAAATTGTTTTATTAATCACAATCCTAACAAAGCAATCAAACAGAGCTAATAGGTTCAAAATCAGGCAAGCCACATTAGTAAACCACATTAGCAAGCAAACGTTAGCAAGCCAACATTAACGAGGCCAACATCAAAGAGGCCAAATTAGCGAGGCAAGAAACGATGCACAAATTACTCCCAGAAGTTGCTGCATGGTACGCAGATGCCACTAGCGGCACGGTTTTTGAAGTTGTCGCCATTGATGAAGAAAGCCACACCATCGAAATTCAGTTCATTGACGGGGAGGTCGGCGAGTATGATCGCCCCACCTGGAAATCTCTTTTGCTTTCCTCTATTGAACCACCGGAAGATTGGCGAAGTCCATTTGAAGTATCCGCGGAAGATGGGCTAGATTCTGACAACGCCATTATCCCAGATGACTGGTCCGGGCCGTTATCAAAGTTCGAACCTGAAATGATAGATTTCGACGACGATTTCCAAATACTCTAGGTCATCCCGTACAATCTGGATAGCTAGGGCTTTTGGCAAGTAAAACCCATTGCGTTAAAGATTTCTTGAGATCATCAGATAACTGTATATAATTACAGTTGTTTTGATTCTGAGGGATTCGCTATGAACAAGCTAACAGTTAGGCAAGGAGAAATTCTCGCTTACATAAAAGACTATTTACAGGAAACCGGCTTCCCGCCAACACGCTCAGAAATTGCTCAAAAAATGGGATATCGCTCACCCAATGCTGCCGAAGAACACTTGCGTGCATTGGCTAGAAAGGGTGCCATTGAGATGCAACCAGGCGCCTCTAGGGGCATTCGTTTACCAATAACAGAGCAATTAGGCCTGCCAATAATTGGTCAGGTAGCTGCTGGCAGTCCGATACTGGCAGAAGAATCGATTTCTGACTACTGCAAAATCCCTCCCGATATGTTCACCCCATGCGCCGATTATCTTCTGAGGGTAAAAGGCACCAGCATGATAGATGTTGGTATATTTGAGGATGACCTTTTAGCTGTACACAAGACCGATCAAGCCAAAAATGGTGACATCATTGTTGCCAGAATCGAAGATGAAGTAACGGTTAAGCGCCTAGACAAGTCTGGTGACAAAAACACAGTGACCTTGATTGCCGAAAATCCTGATTTTGCCCCCATTGTTGTCGATTTAACCACCACAAGCTTCGCAATCGAAGGTATTAGCGTAGGCATTATTAGGCGTGGAGTTTAAGCGGGTCAGCTAATTTGGCTCGCCGTTAATTGACCTGGTGGCATATGCAGCTTAGTCGACTCAGCCGGCATACACCGACCTCATCCCAAATCAGCTTATAAAGGATCAGGTCTCAGAGCCTGATTCATCAGCCCCATAAAAAATGCCGCTGCAATTACTTGTAGCGGCTTTTCCGATTTGGACAATCCTAAACACGGTTTAGGACTAGGGCTTAGGTTTTCTAAATCTGCTCTAATATCTTTCTTTGCACCTTTTCTTAAACCTTCTCTGAGCCACTATCATTCGGGCCTGTTTGACCTTTCTTAGCGCTTTAGTGCTTCTTACTTAGGTGCTTTTTTTCTTGACTACCTTTTTCTTTGCTACTTTTTTCTTTGCTACTTTTTTCTTAGCAGCTGCTTTTTTCTCGGGTTTTGTAATAACCCACGCTCCGCCTTCATAAAAAGCTTTCCAACCGGTCGCCTTTTTATCCACCTCAGTCTGAACATATTGTTCTTTAGTCTTTCGACTAAAGCGAATGAGGGTCTTATTGCCCTCGCCGTCGTCGACTGGCGCTTTAAACAGGAAATCGTACTTAGGATCGATCTCTTCTTTATGTGGCAAAATTTCTGCGACATAAGGCGCTCTGGTCTCTCTATTACGCGGAAACTTACTGGCTGCTAAAAACAAACCTGCGGCGCCGTCACGAAGAATATAATGATCTTCAACGGTTTCGCATTCCAACTCAGGCATGGGCACGGGGTCCATTTTAGGCGGAGCCGCTTCCCCGTTACGCAAAAGTTTACGGGTGTTCTTACACTCTTCGTTGGTGCAACCGAAGTACTTGCCAAACCTTCCGGTTTTTAGCTGCATTTCAGCACTACATTTATCACATTCAAGAACCGGACCGTCATAGCCTTTGATCTTAAACTCCCCTACCTCAATTTCGAATCCAGAGCAGTCAGGGTTATTGCCACAGACATGAAGCTTCCGCGTCTCATCAATAAGGTAGGCATCCATTGCTGTATTGCAACTGGAACAGCGGCGCTTATGTCTCAGCAGAATATTTTCTTGTTTTTCAGCTTCCTCTGCGGTGTCAGTGCGTATCGCTTCATCGCCAGGAGTCAGGTTGATAGTTGATTTACAGCGTTCTTTTGGCGGTAGGCCATATCCAGAACAACCCAAAAACACACCGGTTGAAGCGGTACGTATTTGCATATAACGGCCGCACTTCGGACACTCGATATCGGTTTCTGAAGGATCATTGGTGCGCATCCCCCCTTCATCAGATTCAGCAACTGCTAGCTGGGAAGTAAACCCTTTGTAGAAATCGTCGAGCAAGCTCTTCCACTTAGTATCGCCATTGGCTACGGCATCCAAAGACTCTTCCATCTTTGCAGTAAAGTCATAGCTCATTAACTCACCGAAGCTCTCCTGCAGCCTTTCAGCCACAATGTCGCCCATCTTAAGGGCGTAAAAGCGTTTGCTCTCAGAACGGACATAGCCGCGGTCCTGGATGGTAGAAATGATCGAAGCGTAGGTTGACGGCCTGCCTATGCATTTTTTCTCTAATTCTTTAACCAAACTGGCTTCGGTAAAACGAGCCGGCGGTTTTGTAAAGTTTTGAAAAGGATCAAGCTTGCCAAGCTTCATAACGTCACCAACGTCTACGTCTGGAAGGACAACGTCCTCCTCTTTCGATGGCATTACACGTAAATAGCCTTCAAATTGCATGATCCGGCCTTTAGTTCTAAGCTCAAACTCTGCGGCGGCAATCGTTATGCTACTGCTTAAATACTTAGCCGGCGGCATCTGGCAGGCTACAAAATATTGCCAAATTAGGCCATACATGCGAACCGCGTCAGGCTCCATGCCCATTAATCTGTCAGCGGTAACCCGAACATCCGATGGCCGTATAGCTTCATGAGCTTCTTGGGCACCGTCTTTTGAGCTGTATCTGATAGGTTCTTCGGGCAAATATTTTTCACCAAAGTTCTTTTCAATATAATCTCGGCATTGAGCTACAGAATCATTACTTAAATGAGTTGAGTCTGTCCTCATATAAGTGATGTAGCCGGCCTCATAAAGGCGCTGAGCCATAAGCATGGTTTTCTTGACCCCGAAGCCTAGGCGCGTGCTCGCAGCCTGCTGAAGGGTCGAGGTGATCAAAGGAGGCTTGGGCTTTGAAGATGTAGGCCTGTCTTCTCTCTTCAGAATTGAAAATTCAGCTGACTCTAGCGTCTTAAGCGCGGCATCTGTGTCAGCCTGATTGTCTGGCCGGAAGTTTGTCCCGTCCTGACGGACTACCTGACAGCGCAACTTTGCCTTCTTAAGCGTTGCTAAATCGGCAAAAACTTCCCAAAACTCTTCAGGAATAAACGCTCGAATTTCTCGCTCACGTTCAACCACAAGAAGAACTGCAACCGATTGCACTCGACCCGCAGATAAGCCCCGTGCCACTTTAGCCCAAAGTAACGGAGACACCATGAACCCCACAACGCGATCCAAAAACCGCCTAGCTTGCTGGGCTTCAACATAACGCATGTCCAGCTCACCGGGTTCAGAGAACGCCTCGGTGATCGCGCGCTTAGTAATTTCGTTAAAGACCACGCGCTTATAGCGCCTAGGATCTCCGCCAATAGCTTCTTTTAAATGCCAGGCTATAGCCTCTCCTTCTCTATCAAGGTCAGTCGCGAGATATATGTGGTCGGCATTTTTTGCTAGCTTTTGCAGCTCCGAAACCACCTTCTCTTTACCTGGCAGTATTTGATAATTTGCTTCCCAATCATTTTCTGGGTCAATGCCCATACGAGCAACAAGCTGTTGTTTAGCTTTCTTTTTCTTGTAAACAACTTTGTCTTCCGGATTCATTTTGCGGGTAATAGCTGCCGCCGCCGCACGAGCTTTGGGATCGACGGCTTTGCCACTGCCACTAGTAGGCAAGTCACGGATGTGCCCCACGCTGGACTTCACTACGAAGTCGTTACCAAGGTATTTATTTATAGTCTTGGCTTTAGCTGGGGACTCTACAATTACTAACGATTTGCTCATTTATTGGTATCTAAATCCGTTTGCTGGGTGTCTAGGAGGGCACATATATAAGGGGTGAATGCGAGTGGGTCAAGTTTTCTGTTGAAATAAATTGAAGTGATCATCAGTTAGACTACTTCACGTCCTAGGCCTTCTAGTCGTTTAAAGCCCACCAATATAAAAGCCATTTCTTTATATAATACAACATATTAGCAACGCTTAAAGGAACTTACAAATGCCGTCATCAGGAGCTAAAACAAGCCCCTTGAATAAAAATCAAGATCTTATACGGCATAAACGGCATCCCAATCGAGGGAAGCGCTGGCTATAAGTTTTAGTCAAAAAAAATAGTGCCAACTGGCACTATTTTATAAAGAACTTTGCGAAACACAGCCAAGCCCTAAATTTTGACCTCGTGAGTCCAACCAAATCCATCACTCACCTCACCTTTCTGGATTCCCACCAAGGTGTCGTAAACCTTTTGAATAACAGGCCCAACTTCACTGCCATCTCCATAAACCGAATGCCACTGATCATCAAAATAAAGCTTACCTACAGGGGAAAGCACCGCGGCAGTTCCGCAGG
>Ga0307488_10000897_pt1 | contig 24669 bp, 30 predicted proteins | sample SB02metaG_FD_202248 | JGI IMG/M metagenome (GOLD analysis project Ga0307488, IMG submission 202248) | Sea-ice brine microbial communities from Beaufort Sea near Barrow, Alaska, United States - SB 0.2 | ecosystem: Environmental > Aquatic > Marine > Coastal | place: USA: Alaska | collected... | reverse complement strand
TGTAACCGGAGCTGTAACCGGAGCTGTACCCGGAGCTGGAGCTGGAGCTGTACCCGGAGCTGTACCCGGAGCTGGAGCTGGAGCTGTAACTGGAGTTGGAGCTGGAGCTGAAATTGGAGCTGGAGCTGAAATTGGAGCTGGAGCAGCAGGGGCAGGAACAGAAGTACTAACCGCGAAGGAACTAGCCACCGCTGCCAAATTTGCAGGCATAGAGGTTGATGGCGATTACTCTTCTACAGAAGGCGACCAAGTCTATGATATGTATGTGGCTGGGCAGGTTACGCCACTGCAAATATCTGAATACTTTGATATTCCTTTGGGCGAGATTAATTCGGCTATTGCTCAAATTGGTGAAAGTAGAAGTGCGGTTGCTGGATCAACAACTGCCGCATCTGAAGATCCCGTTGTCACTCCAGTATCAACTGCGCTAGATCTTTACAATGCTGGCACTGAAATACCACAAGATCAAATTAGAGAAGCTCTTGTGTACGCACAAGCTAATGGCATCTCTTTTTCAGAATTAGACAGTATGTTTGACGCTCCTGATGGTAGCGCACAGGATGCAGCAGCGGCTCTAGGTTTGGCTGCTAGTGCTGGCGGTATTGTAGGTATGGCTGAAGGTCGTGAAGTAAGTATGACTCCTATGCAAAGAGGACAGCAAAAATTTAATCATCGTATGGCCGCAGACATTAGAGAATATGGAGAACTTAAAAACTTAGAAACAAAGTATAAAGAAGAAGGCAATGCTGAAGCATTAAACAAAGTACGTCTTGATTTAGAAGTTTTTGACGGGGGGATAGTAGAAGAAGCCTATATTTCTAAAGTAAGAGCTGATCAAAAAAATAGGGAAGCTGAAGACGGTGGCTTTTTAAGTAAATTAAAAGAGATAGACACTAAACTTAATGCCGCATCCGATGCCCGTCAAAATGAGCGGACGGCACGGGGCCGCCGCATGAGTGATTACAACATTCTTGCAGAGCCTTATGATGCGGCTCAGAACATTATGTACGACACTGGCATAGCAGGTTTGTTGCAGAATCTTACTGGCTACGAAAGCCAGCTTGATAAGCCAGAAGCAAGCAAAGTTAGAGGTACGGGTATGGCTGAGGGTGGTAAGTTCCCTGACCTCAGCGGTGATGGAGAGATTACTCAAGAAGATATCTTGATGGGTCGAGGTGTTATTAATAAAGCTGAGGGCGGCTACATAGGCCGAGACCAGTTAGATAGCCTTATAAAGATGACTCGTGATGCAATTCTTGGTGACGCTGAGAATGCTGATCAAGTCATACAAGAGTTTATCTCTGTCTTTGGAAACGAAGCGTTTCAGCAATTAAGAGAGCAAGTGCTTCAGACTCAGGTTCCTGATGCCCAGACAGAGGGCATGATCGAGGGACAGGGCGGCGGGATGGATGATGAGATTATGGGCATGATAGGCAATCAACAGCCAGTAGCAGTATCTCCCGGCGAATATATAGTCCCTGCCGATGTGGTTGCATCCCTCGGAGATGGGAGCAGTGATGCCGGATCAAGCAAATTAGATACAATGCTGGACGATGTCAGGATGGCTAAGACAGGCAGAACTATTCAGCCCGGAAAGATTAATGACAGGGTGATTCCTGCATAATGCACATAAGAAAGCTTACAACTAGCGATGAAGACTTTAAGAAAGTAGTTGATTTTCTTATAGAAAATTTTGTCCCTGAACATAAGATGGGAAGACTTAGTGCTGCTGACCTGCATCTTAAGAAAGCTCTTAACTGGGTTATTCTTAATATTAAAGAGGCTGCTTTTGTTGTCGAAGATGATGATGGCAAGGTTGTTGGTTCTATTGGATTGAACAGAACCTCGCCTTGGTATTCTGATGCAGAGTATATTGCGGATGGTTGGATCTATGTTCTTCCAGAGCATAGGAAGAGTGGCGTGGCAGGTATGCTGGTTGATAAAGCAAAAGAATTTGCCGAAGAAAAAGAACTGCCTTTAATTATCGGTATCTTTAGCAAAGAAGATGCCATTGCTAAAGCTGGTATTATGAACAAACTTGGATTAATTACGGTTGGCGGATTATTCGCCGCAGGAGTTTAACTATGTGTGGTGGTGGCGGCGGTGGCGGTACAAATACCGTACAACAAACGATACAAGAGATCCCAGAACAGTTAGCTCCTTACTATGACGAGCTGCTAGGCCGGGGTACGTTTCAATCTTTACAGCCATATACTCCCTATCCTGAGAAGCGGCTTGCTGAGTTCTCGCCATTTGAACAGGAGTCTATGGCGGGTATTGGTTCTCTTGCCCAGACGGGAACTCCAGAGGCAATGCAATCTGCTATAACAGGCAGTCAGTACGTTGCCTACCAAGATCCTTATGCTGAGGCTATTAGAAAAGACCCTATTACTAAGGCTGTAATGAATACAATAGGTGCAGCACAGCCTGAGCAAGTAGGAACTCTGGGGGATCTTAGTACCTACGATACTTACATGAGTCCTTATCAGCAAAAGGTTACCGATATAGCTAAACGTGAAGCAACGTTAGCTTCAGAGGCTCAAGGTTCTGACATAGGACAACAAGCAGCCTTGGCTGGAGGACTGGGTGGATACCGAGAGGCCATCATGCAGTCAGAGCGTCAGCGTAACTTGGGTCAACAGCTTTCTGATATACAAGTTCAGGGTGACCAACAAGCATTTGAGTCAGCTCAGAGAGCCTTTGATACTGACAGAAGTGCTAGAGAATCCGCCTCACAGTTAGCTCTGGGAGGTTATGGCGCACTCCAAGCAGACCTTGGGCAGCGTCTGAGGGCTGCACAACAGGCTTCTGATATATCTTCTCAAGATCAGGCAATGGAACTTACTAGGCTTGGTGCTTTGGGTACGGCTGGTCAACAGCAGAGAGGATTGTTGCAGCAGAGCTACGATACTGGATATCAAGATTTCTTACGCCAACAAGCGTTCCCTCTGGAGCAATTATCCCTTTACAGTAATTTGGTTAGGGGCTTGCCTATGCAGCCGGGAACCACACAAGTTCTGTATGGTCAGCAGCCTACAATGGCACAGCAATTACTGGGCAGCGGTATAGCTGCGGCTGGTTTATATGGCGCAACTCGTTAGGAGATAGAGTATGTACAACATCCTTGAGGTTGAGGATAAGATAAAAGGTTTTCCTGATCAGGCTTTGATGAAAGAAGCCCAGTTTCCTAGCGGCGATGTGCCGCAGTTTCTTATTGTCTCAGAATTGCAGCGCCGAAATGAAATGCGTAAGTCTTATGCGGCTATGCAAGAGCCAATGCAGACTGTCCCGGTTGCCCAACAGGTAGTGGCAGAGGCAAGTCAAGGCGTTGCTGGGATGATGGGTGGCAATCCAATGCTTCCTCCTCCTATGCAAGCTCAGGCTCCTATGCAAGCCCCTATGCAGCCTCCTATGCAACGTCCTATGCAGCCTCCTATGGCTGCTCCTATGGCTGCTCCTCAAGCCCCCGCTGGGATAGTTGGTATGCAAGACGGAAGGACTGCTCCGAACTTATATGATACAAGTTTGTTTTCTCAAAGAATTAACGATGTTATTGCCGGAAGACCAGAGAGACCAAAGACACCGGGTAGAACGAGAGAGGAAAGACAAGCAATCCTTGAGGCAGAGACAAGGGCGCGAGAGATGTCTAGAAGAAATATTGCTATAAGGGATCAAGTAAGAAGGGATGCGGTTGCCAGTCAGTTAAGTGGTCAAGAAGCAAGAAATCTTGCTGAGAGTGTGTATATAACAGATGACGGTCAAGTCCAATTTCCTAGTGGCTTAGATCCTGATCAAGTACCAAGTAGAACTGCTAATAGAAAAGTTAGTGCCACACCAATGTTGCTCCCATTTGAGGGTGTTCCTTTTGGGGATAGTCAACCAAAAGTTACCACTGTTCCTCCCCCTTCATCTAGCCCAGAACTTGCGGGTTATAACGCAGGGATTATGGATCTTACTAAGGAAGGAAGGGATTTTATTACAACTCAAAGAAACGAGCTTTCTGCAATAGACCCTTACACGCCAACCTTTACAGAGCGGGATTACATCACTGATGACATAGATAGACAGTCTTACATAGACAGGTTGTCCTCTGTTGCAGGAGAGGATGTAGCCTCCAGAGAGGGCTTGATTGATGAGCTTCAAGAGAAGTCTAAGAAGGATGCTCTTAGTGCTTTCCTCATGAGCTTTGGTGCTGGTGTGGCTGGCGGAGACCTTAGTGGAGGGCTAGAGAAGGGAAGTAAGGCTGCTCAAGACATTAAGCAAGTAGCTGACAAGAGATTGTTTGATGAGCGCAAGTCAATGAGGGACGTTAAGTCTGCTGCTGAGAGAGAAGCGATACAGTTAGGTTTGTCTGCTGAAGAAGCAGGGCTTGCTGGACGAAGGGCCGAGCAGGCGTTTGGCGCTGATCAAGAGGCGCTCAGAAATACTGTTGAGTTCCAGAGCTACCAAACATCTAGACAACAATTGTTAGACGAGATCTCTGGGGCAAGAGAAGATGTCACTACCATTGCCACTCTCATAAAGAACGAGGCAGATATTGTAAACGATGCTAATCGCATACTAGCTGATAGAGCTAGAGAGGCTGGCACAGAAAGAAGAAGTATCAGAGACTACATTGGAGATCTTGTCAAAGCGCAAAGGGATACCTTAGAAGCTTCTGTTGCGGGGCTTACTGATCCTAGTTCTATAACTAGACTTGTTGATGGTTATAGATCTGCTCTTGAAAAACAATTGGGTCTGCCAAGCTCTGTGGTTTCTGATCAGACTGCGGTAGACGAGCTTGTTGACACTGCGGGATTTAGTATTAACTAGGAAGAAAATGCCTACTACAAGTGTAAACGCGCCTGATGGCGGTGTAATAAGTGTAAACCATCCTGACGGCGCTAGTGATGATGCAATCATGCGCTACGCTGCGACTATGTATGGGCAAGATCCATCCATTTCTAAGCGCCCGGAAGAAGAGAACATCACTCTAACGGGAAGGATGTTTGAGACAGCTAAGGCTGTGCCTAGAGGGTTTGCTTCTGGCTTCCTCACGGCAGCAGAAGGTCTTGCTGAACTCTCTGATGCCGCCACTAACGCTATAGGTCTTGAAGGTCTCATAGATTCCGGTGACGAGAACGCTCTTGTCTATGGAGCTAGGCAGGCTAAAGAAGTCCTCAACTCTGCTCTGGGTGCTGACAAAGCTTATCAAGATTTGTGGACTACCAAGTTTGGTGAGGGCTTAGGTTCATTCGCCACGTTCCTCACTCCCGGCGCAGCCTTTCGTTTGGCTGGCTATGGAGGGAAAGCAACCACTGGTTTAACTAAGCTAGTCGGTGCTAAAAGTGGAGCAGAGGCTGCGACTGTTGCAACCCTAGCCACAGGCACTGGTGCTGGAGAGCAAGCACAAAGAGTTCAGATGGCTAGAGATTCTGGCATTGACATAAGTCAGGCCCAAGAAGATTCAGCTATTGCCTTAGCCTCTATTGTTGGTCTATCAGAACTAGCTCCTGTCGAAAGGCTATTCAGAAAGCTAGATAAGAATCTTGTTAATGATGATGTGCTTGCCACTATCGGGAGTCGAATTAAGTCTGCCCTTGGTACTGGCGGTGTTGAGGCTGTACAAGAAGCTGCCGCTGGCCTGACTCAGGACTTGATTGAAAAGAATATATATAACGAGGAGCTGCCAATTGGCGAGTCCTTGTACGATGACTTTACTGTAGGCGGTGCTGTTGGTTTTGTATCTGACCTAGCTCTTAACGCTGCTGCTGGTAGGCGTAGAGGAGTCTCTAGTGAGACAGAAAGGGAATATGAGACAAAGCTACGAGAGGCCAACGCGCAAGCCGCACAAGATCAGGCTGAACTTGTTAGCAACATAGGTCGTGAAGAAGTCCTTGAACCTCAGACCATACTGCCTGAACAGGATGATGTTCAGGGTATGCCGTCCTATGCACGAAAGATAGCTAGGGATATGGGTCAAAACTTCCCACTTACCGTAAGTTTCGGTGTTCAGGAAACAACAGAGACGGTCACTAGGGCAGTGACTAATCAGGCTGGAGAAACTATTCAGCGAGAAGAGCAAGTACCTGCGTTTGTAGCCACTGACTCTGATGGCAGGATATACGGCAAGACATTTCAGAACTACGAGCAGGCAGCAGTTTTTGCTGGCGCTCTCAATGACCAGCTCATCAACAGGGCTGTCACCAATTCCGTATCAGATATAGTTGATACCGCGCCACAAGCTTATGACCAGCCCACCTTCCAAACTCTTTCCTTCTGGGGCAACTCCGCCCTAAACCCAGAGAACAATACTGTTACATCTAACGCCTTGAATATGGCGGCAGGTACGACTATTGATCAGGGGTTTAATGAGCAGGAAAACTCCACTGATGCAGCAAGAAGGGTTGCTAACTTAGCTGCAAGAGGGCAAGCGCCTGTAAATCCTATGAGCCTTATGACTGCGTCACAACGAGCCAACTGGAACAGGCTTGGCAATGGTCAGTCAGAGACTAACGTCTTTACTTTTGAAGAGGCTAAGAAAGAGCTGGGTGGTGATGTCGCTAATCTTGCCGATGTTAGAGAAGACGCAACGATAGAAACAGAGACTTACCGTGTTGATAAAGATAATAAGGGCAGGCCCATAGTGGTTAGCTCTGCTGGTGAAATTATCACACAAAAACCCACTACGCTAGTAGAACGTAGAGAAAAGAAAGGATTAGGCAGAACCACAAGAATCCAGACAGAGCAACAAGCTCAGGCTGTAGCTGCTGGTCTAAACACTAATGCCGGGAGAGCTGTAGATAAACTTGTGTTTCAGGACAGAACCTACGGGCGTGAAGAAATCAAGAGGCTATTAGAGGCGAAGAACGTAACTGACGAGCTTAACTCTCCTCAGATAAAAGCTCTGGCCCAGTCATTTACAGGTAAATCTGGCGTGGACAAGATGTCTCGCGCTGAGATGAAACTGTTTTACCTTAAGTTAAGATCTCTGCCACGCTTTGAAGTATCTACTAGTCTTCCTGTGTTTACTCCCAAGATATATACCAGCCAGCAGTTCCGTCTGGCCTCTCAACATATTGGACAGAACCCAGAATACACTAACGAATCATTAGCTGATGCTATTGGTGTAAGTGAAACTGATCCTCGCTTTGATAAGAAGATAGAGCAAATTACCGCTGATCTTAATGCTCAGGGCGTGGAGTCTTTAGAGGTTACTGAAGAGACTGTCATCCCTGTAGAGCGTAGACTGCCAAGCGCCAGTGAGGAGATCACTCAGCAGCTTGAGAAGCAGCTATCAGAAGAGATGGACAGGCTTAACCTTGGTGACGTAAGAGTCAATGTTCTTCATGCCTTAACCAATGTTGTCAGGGATGCTGACGGCAATCTTGTCTTAGGTGTAAGAAGGTTTGATCCTAGAAGAGATCAGGGCGCTACGACTGTTGACCAAGATGGAAACTTTGTTGCTGATGGAATGCCTGAGCAAGAGCAAGCTCTCTACTCAAGGAACTTGAACGAAGTATTCTTTGGTGTTGACAGGCTGCAAAAATTATCCGATGAAGGCGCTACTCCAGAGCAGCTCTTTGAGACTGCGAAGTCTCTCCTGAACCACGAGTCGGTACACGCTATGCGTATGCTTGATCTCTGGACAGCGAATGAGTGGTCGAGCCTTGAAAAACTAGCAACAAAAAAGAAAAATTCTCTTGGGCAAACTTACCTTGATGCAGCTAAGACTACATACAGTGACCTAAGTCCTGTGTACCAGATGGAAGAGGCTGTTGCTGAGTTGATTCGTGACGGCAGAAATAAGTTTAGTGGCAAGCCAAGAACTTTGATACGGAGAATACAGACATTCTTTGAGTCAATGCTAAACTTTTTGCGCGGCACAGGGTACACAAGTTTTGATTCACTGATTGGCGATATTGAGTCAGGAACAATTGGAGCAAGAGATAGAGACCAAGTCAGAACTCTGAGAGCTACAGAGGCTGCGCGAGGCGTTGCCCCAGACCGTGGCATACTTCCGCAAACTAGAACAACGCCTAGAGGCGCAGCTCAAAGGTTGCGTCCGTCTGGCGACTTCCTTGAGGTGGTTCAGATAGAAGAGGTTGCCGAGCAGGCTGATCAAGCTTACTCCAGACTCAGTATTTCTGATCAAATAGATAACGTGGTTAGTGCAGTCTTGCCTGAAGTAAATAGAAGGCGTGGACGTAAGCCCCCTGTCACCGAGGCACAGGCTAAGAAAGCTGTGCTTGATTTCAGAGCCTCTGTTCCAGAGCAAAAGGGTAAGCTAAGACCAAGAGATTCTTTTGATAAAGCTTTCAAGACATTAAGAAGAGATGAGCTTTCTCAGAGAGAGGCGCTTAGTCACAGAGATGTATCGTTAAAGATACCAGAGATAGCTGTCTCAACAATTTTACTTAAAGACGGATTGATAACTAGGAAGCAACGCAATGCAGTTGTTAATCAGTTCAAGCCTGTCACCTCTTATGAATCATTACCGGACAATCTGCTTACCACAAAAAAGAAAGCGGTAGATGCTCTTGATGACAGCAAGAAGTCGATGTTTGGTAAGACTAGAAAGGCTATTAAAGACGAAAATCTTGAGTACATAGCTTTGCGTTTAGATATTCCAGCGTACCTTAGAGATGGCGCTTGGGTTGTCACTGCACATAAGCCAAGAGCTGCTCGTCTTAGAGAAAGAAGAGGGGCATTTCAGGGGCAGGCTGGCACACCTATAGGCTATGAGCTGGCTATGTCAGTCAATGATGTTTCTTTCGGTACTGGAAGAGAGTCTGACTTCGGAAGAAAAGTAGCAAGCGGAGTAGCAACTGGAGCTGCCACAAAAAATACTTTCGCAACTATAGAGGGTAGGCCGGAAACAGAAAAGACTTCCGCCTCTCTTCTCAAAGAAGCTAGAGCCATACTCAAGGACATGAAAGAAGGTAAGGCAACAAACTGGACACAGGTTGGCTATGATCCTGAGCGTCATTCTTATTTCTACGACAGGACAAACGGCGAACCTATTGTTGCTGCTGACAGGGTTATACAGATAGGGCCACTGGTTCTAGCACAGAATGCTAACGTCAGTCCCACTGGTGAGTCAGTAAGAGCAAGGCAAGAAGACTTTGCTTTCTCTCGCACCCCAATCACTGTCCCTCCTGCTGGGTCGGATGTTCCCGCCTTGCCTATTGGTGATGTAGAGAGAGGGCTTTACGCGCTTATTTCTGCCACTGGCGGTAGCCCTTCATCGAGTCAACTTGCCGATGTTCCCGGCGCTCCCAACAAGCGCGTCAAGGTTACTAAGAAAGGTAACAAAGTACCTGACAATGAAAGGGATAGTGAGGTCAGGGCTGTCTCTCTTGATGAGTTACGTCAGTACATGAGGGAAGGTCTTAAGGGTTCTGATAATCTTCAATGGTATGACCAGTTTGGATCTGGTCTTCTAGATATTGTTGGCCCTGCTAACATAGAAGAAGCCTCTGTAATCTTTGGTATAACCTCTCAGCAAAACTCTGCTGAACAAAACCTAGCGGATACACTTCACATTATGTCTGTTGCTAGACGGATTGATCCTGTCAAGCAGACATCTAATTTTATGGAAGAAGTTTCGGAAGGTAGAAGGCCCGGAGGACAGAAGCTCAAGATTACTGGCGATCAGATAAACCGAATTACCAGAATGTACAAGGATGGTTTTGCTGATGCAGGTCTGAAGACTAGCACCTATATGCAGTTGATTCAGGACAGGGCTAGGAACAAATTTAATCCTTTCTCTGTGCAAGATGTTCATATGGCTAGGGTGTTTGGGTTCAGAAGGAAAGGCTTTGACAAGAAAACTGGCAACCTTGTTGATACCGCTATGATACCCGGCGATTTACAGTACAGATACGCCCAGTACCTCACATCTTATCTGGCGGAAGAGTTTAACATCACTCCTAATCAGGCGCAGGCTGCGCTCTGGTTCTATGCCAAGAGTAATCTTAGCCCGAAGTCCGATAAAAAAGAGGGTGCTGGTACTTGGGAATCTGCCAAGAGAAAGTCTGCTAAAGAGATCAACGTCATTGAAGAACAGATTGCTGGTGGCATGTTCAATAGGAACGAAGCAGTGACCCCAGCCCTTAAGAAGGGTGTTAGGCCACGCAATGCCGTCAAGGTAAAGCAGAACCCTTATACAAACTTTATTAATATGCCTGATCTTGAAGCTCTTGCTGAAGCTAGAGCGCCGTCAATTACTGTGTCTGCTAATCCGGGTAATGCCAGAGGTTATGGTTTCCCTAGCACTGTCACAATAGATGAGCTGTTTGATTTTCACGAGCAGGCATTGGATGCAATCACTGACAAGGATGGGCAGATACCTTTCCTTAGAAGGCTTGGCATACCGCACAAGATAGAACTTGCTGCTGGTACTTACGAAGGGCTTGAGCCTTCATTCCAGATTAAGCTTCTTGGCGGTAGCAGGAATCAGGCTTTGCTTGCCACCAGCATATTGGGTGATGCTCTTCTTCAAGATGCCGCTATTGCTGTGAGGCCAGCATATAAATCTGGTAGTCAGACTGGTATAGCTGTCAGAAAGCCTGACGGTTCCGCCTTTACTCGTGAAGAACTAGAGGCTATATCGATTACAGCTAACCCTGAGAAAGATCCAGAGGGCATGAACTTTACCGCTGTCAGACCAGACACGTTAGTGTTTATGGATGGCAGGACATTTGATCCTAGCGTTGCCGAATCTTACACAGAAGATATGTTGGAAGAGTTTGGCACTAAGCTATTGACATCTCTTGACACAGGTTTACAATATGACATTCAAGCATATTATCAGGAGAGCGATTATGTTGGATCGGAAAGCTATTCAGAAAGTGTTAAGCAAATTAGGGATCAAGGAAGCGTCCCCGGATCATCCGGTATATTCGACACCCTTGACCGTGAGCTTTATAAACCGTTCTGGGACACCTACACCCAAGCAGCAGCGCGAATCGGATTTACTCCAGCAAGCACAGCAAGACCAAGAGTAGAGGAATTAGTTCGTGCGCCTCTCTCTGAGAGGCTACCCCCTCCTCCGCCAATCTCTCAGAACGCAATCGACAAAGCTGTTGAGCAGAACCTTCAGGATGTAGCTGACGCTAAGTCAGGAGCCGTTCCTCGCTATTCAACAAAAGCCTCACCCGAAGCTCAAGCTGTAGCTAGAAACCCTGAGATAGGCGCTACGCTTCCTCCCGGTATGGAGGATGCTTACTCCCGCAAAAATGTCCCTGACTATGAGCCTGACTCTGTAATTCCAAAGTTGGTTGATACAACTCCACAAACTAAAACAGCTTTTGAAGTGTTTGAGGCGGCTACTGGGGAGGATAGATGGACATACTATACAACGAAATTTAGAAACGCATTCATCGACAAGAATTCGCGTATAGAAAGCTTGTCAAATGACCCTTACATAAAAGATGCTGTTGGATATCTGGCTGATGTCAGTGCCAATGCAGCTATAGTACTGAAGGATAAATCCAAAGGCATTGCCGCTGCTGCAATTAAGAATGGGAACCCAGTATATAGAGATGGCCTGACCAAAGTTGAGGGCTTTATAAACAGCAAAGGGGACAAGATAGACGGAGTCATTGGTCTACTAGCTCCTCTCCAAGCAAGCGGAAATACTTATGGTAAGAACCTTGAAGAGGTTGCACAGGCATATGCCATTGGGCGGCGTGTAAAATACTTACACAGCAAGGGCAGGTATACCGACAAAATTCCTATCGGGAAAGAAGATGAATACTTAGCTGAATTAGAAAGAGAGGCTGACAAGTACATCAATCCTGAGACGGGCGATTCGATTATAAGAGAGTGGTATCAGAATTGGAGTGAATACAATGATGGCGTTGTCCAATTTCTAAAAGACACTGGCGTTATTACTGAAGAGCAGGGTGTAGAGTGGGCAAGTATGTCTTCTTACTATCCGTTCTATATGGAGGCAGATGGCGAGACTCAAGGCATAGATTTCTTTAGTGGTATGTCTGCTGCACCACAGACTGTTAGCAATGAAGAGTTCAAGGCTGTAGGTAAGAGTGGTAAGCCTGTCAATGTAGCTATGTTTGATGCCATAGTAAAAAATATTACTGCTGCTATTGATATGGGCATGACTAATGTTGCTTACCAGAGAGTGGTGAGAGATCAAGTCTTGTTGGGTCAGGCTCAAGAGATTCCGCAAGGCAAGTCAACAAACAACAAGTACACCATTAACTTCCGTGTGAATGGAGAGAAGAAAACCTTTGAGCTGAATGATCCTCTGGTGTTTGAGGCGCTTAAGCCAATTGCTGATGGCGAAGCCTACGAGATAATGGCAAGCATTCTTGGCTTTCCTGCAAACATACTCAGAGAGACTGTAACAAGAGACCCCGGCTTTATTGTAGTCAACATGATGAGGGATACGCTGTCTTCTTATGTGACTTCAGGCTCTAAATATAAGCCAGTCATAGATACTGTTGCTAACTTTGCTGGCGGTATGGAAACTTTAGAAAGGTATGGGATTGTGGGCGGATATGATCTGGTCAACGATCCTAAAGATCTTAAAAAGTTTTTTGATAAAGAGTTGAGGCGTAGAGGTATTGCTCCAGACCAAGGTCTGGGGTCTAAAGTTTTTAATAAAACTCTTGGCTCTGTCTGGGATATGTTAGGCACAGCAACAACTATGTCTGATGCCGCCACAAGAATGGCAGTTTATGTAGATGTGTTAGCTAGAACTGGCAACGAGGCAGAGGCTGCATTTCAAGCACTTGAAGTTATCAACTTTGCTAGGCGCGGATCTAACCCAGTGGCTAGGCTTGCTTTCACAGCTATACCTTTCTTGAATGCTAGGATACAGGGTCTTGATGTTTTCTATCGCGCCTTTGCTGGTAAGTATTCGGCAGATAGCGAGGCTTCTAGAAAAGCTATTGCTGGCAGGGCGATAAGCAGAGGCTTGTTCCTTACGGCGATAACTGGTTTGTACTGGGGTCTTGTTAGTGATGACGATGAGTACAAGCTGCAAAGCGATGAGGTTAGAGATAACAACTGGATCATTCCTACTGGCACTGGCTATCCTATTAAGATACCTATTCCGTTTGAGGTTGGTCTTATTTTTAAAACTATACCGGAGAGAGCTATAGACGCTGCTTATGGCGAGGCTACTGATGCCAGAGAAATGGCTCAGTCTGTCAAGCGCGGTCTTATGAGTACGCTTGAGGTAAATCCTTTAGGTATTCAAGCGTTTGCGCCTATAGTCGAGGCTGCTTTTAACCACAACTTTTATACTGGTAGGCAGATCGTTCCTTACTATATGGATCAAGGTCTTGAGGCCGGGTTCCAGAAGAGAGTTGGCACTAACAAGCTTGCTGAATATGTTGGCGAGGCTTTGAACATAAGCCCTATGAAGATAGATCATGTTATCTCTGGGTATGTTGGAACGATAGGAGGCTATGCTCTTGACGCGATAGACAAGACCTTAAGGAGTGAAGCTCTGGTTGGGAACTTGTCAGAGGCAATGCCTTCTCTTGATATGCAACAGTTCCCTTTAATGAAAAGATTCTTTGGAACTAAGGAAGGGTCTGGTGTTACTCAAGACTTCTATGAAATAGACAGAGAAGTTAACCGTGTTGTTCAGACGCTCAATAGCCTTAAGAAGCAAGGCAAGGCTGAAGAGTTGCAAGCCTACTTGATGGGGCGGGAGGGTTTGTATAGCTTGAAGTCTCACGTTAACAGGCTGTCTAAGACTTTGTCTGAGAACAGAAAGAGAAGAGAGGCTATCATAAGAATGGACATTGACCCCGAAGAAAAGCGGAAGCTTGTCGATGAGATCAATGCCTACAATAATGATTTTATTGCACCGTATATATCTATACTAAGAGAAACAGCAAACCTTCCTAAGACTAAACTTACGAACCTGTATCTCCAATAATGGTGAACTCTGATAAGGGGATGTAGCAGCAAGGATCTACGTCTTGCCAATCCCCTCGGTCTCTTCTGCCGCCCATAGCTACGTCATATTTGCAGTGAATTATGTCACACCTAGCTATCTTGTCCGTCCACTTGACGATCAAGTAAGTATCTTTCCCAGACACACCAAACAACAATCGCGCTGTCATCATCTTCGACATACTGATCATGAATGTGGGGAACTTATCCATCTCAAATGTTCTGCACTTGAACTCCATAAAGGCTACTATCTCTCCGTCCCTCTCGGCAGCGAAGTCTAAGTGATACTGGAGAGGAAGCTTGTGAAGCTTACAGTTCCACCTCATAGATATTAAATCTGCTAACTCATTCTCTCTTGCTAGATCTTCCTTGCTTTCGTATTGCGTCCTCGACATGTGGTTTCTCCAGTAGTAATTCTAATAACTCTTCTATGTTCTTTAGCCTTTGTAAAACAGTCTCTGCTTCTTCTTGAGAAGTAAATTTCAAGACAATTTCCATTCGTTTACCTCATTGATTTGATCTTCATCTAAACTCCTAGCAGGAGGGGGTATTGAGAAACCCATACTTCCCGCTAAAACAAATAGCGTTTCTATTAACCTTCCATAGGTTTCAGTGTTAGTGTCTTCGCTTCTTTTGTTTGGCCTTCTCTTCTCACCAAACTTAGTATCAACTACAGTCTCGCCAAAAGTCTGGCACAATATTTCTTCATGCATCTCACCCTCAGTGAGACCAACAAACTCTCCAAAAGACCTTGCCCACTTGCGGTAGTAGCCCTCCTGTCTTCGACTGCGAGAGTCTCTATACTTGTTGATCTCCACAGACAAACCCTTGTCGCATTTGTTTAGTAACGCTGCCATCTGGTGGATGTCATTAGGGCTTGCGTGTGCAGCCATAATAATTATCTTATCTATGTCTTCAGTATCTTCTAATCTGAATTTCATAGCTCGATAACCCCGTCATTAACCCTCCTGATAAGAGTCTGAATAACTAGATACAAGAACTGTTCGGACTGATCGATGTCCCTCATGTACTGATTATCCATCTTGCTTACTTCATACTTATCGAATGCGCTGTGGCATTTCATGCACAGATCAGCAACGCAAAGGTCATGCCCCTTGATGCCTTTGCCCTTACCGAAACTGTGTTGCCTTAAGCCAGAGTAATGCGCGGCAACCACAGTGCCATCATCGACACCGCAGTTGACGCAGCTTTGCCCTTTGGCAGCAGCAAGTAACTTCTTAGAACGAATGCTAGAAGGGGATGTCATCGTCTATAAAGTCACTTGAAGGAGTTGGCGCGGCCTGCGGTGCAGGCTGTTGCACATACTGTGGCGCAGGTTGTGGGGCTTGCTGCGGTACAGGTTGTGGTGCAGACTGTTGATACTGAGGAGCCTGCTGTTGCGCGTCTGGGTTATAGTAGACTTCAGATGACAACGAAAGGTATGGGCTTCCACCTCCTTGAGGTATGGCCTCCCAAGCAGACACCTGTATCTTCATCTGCTTACCATCCTTCGCCATCTGAATAAGCAACTTCATCATGTCTGGTGTCACCTCGATGTTGCCGCTGTAGTCTGGTCTGCGCTTCCTGTTGGCAGACGCAGCTTGTGTTCCTAAGATAGAGCAGCAGTTGCCGCCATCTTGCTTGACCCAAAGACCGCCCTCTCTACTGCTAGGGTATTGCTTCTTACCTTCCATATGTTTCTCCTATTGAAACTTTCGTATTTCATTGCTGCACCACTGCCTAAACTCTTGAGCCTCTTGCTCACTCAGCTTGCCAGTAATGTGTGCGTTTGCGCTTAAACAATCGATGATTTGCTTTTTACTTTCGGCACTTGAAATTATATCTTTAAGTCCCTCAAGCGTTAGCTCTGTTTGCTCCTCATCTTCCCCAACGACAGGCTCAGATGGAACGGAGTGATCCATACCTCCCTCTGCCTGCCTCCATAGCTTAATCCCAAGACCAAACATTCCAAGACATTTAACTAGGCATCTCATCCTAGTATCCTGTACCTGTCTACTGGTCGGGTTAACCACTGAAGCTTTTGATTTACCACTCTGCATCACGGGTAACCACATTGATCTCTCAATGTAATCCTCGTGAATCATCTCCTCATTGAGGTGAACTCTGACCGTGCAGTTAACCATCACCGAACCATCAGGGTGACGAGTCTCATCGTGGAATGTGTAGAAACTAGCGGGGTAATGAGTAACGAATATAGACCAAGCATCTGCCCAGTTAAGGTATGAGTTCCCATCATACCCTTTCTGTAGCATCCCATTCAGATCCATATCGTAAAGCTTAAACCACATCTCCCTTATTCTAGCGTGTGACATACCCGCTCTCCTTAATCATCTTGACGATTTCATTTCCTTTCATCTTGTAGAAAAGGGAGATGCTAATATCTATCTTTGTTCTTTTGCCATTGGTAAATATCAAAATTTTCTCCCCACTTATTTGCAACTTAACGGCATCGTTTTTGAACTGACCCATAATGCCTATTGCCTTTCGGTAAAAATCCTCATCCTGTTCTATCATCGCTCCTCCACTGATCGCAGAATTGACTGACCCTACAATAATCTTGCAGACATCTTGTTGGCTCACCTCTGCGGTGTTCAACAAATACTTTTTCTGAGGATTCTTTGCAGTGTTTATCTGCCTCTGCCTCGTTGTCGTACAATTTTATTGCCCTCTTCCTACCCTTCTTCATTACAGCCCACTTCTCACCACGCAGCCAACGCTGTTTGTCTGTGCAAAATGCTACTGGTTCGCCCAGCATGTCAGCTAATTTAGCGTCAGCGTGTTCATCCAGATAGCCCTCAATGATGCGGGTCTGTTCATCTGGTTCAGTGATAGGGATATCAATGATTACTATGGGAGCCTGCGGGTAATTGGCATTGTTCTCTGCCTCCCTCTGCTTCCAATCTCTTAGCACCGCTATTATCTGTAGCTCTGAGACCTCTTGCTTCTTAGCATTTCTTACTAGCCAAGCATAACAATTGAGCTGATCTACCCATTCTTCTTTGCCATAGATAACTGACCAGACTGACGTACATTTGTAGTCAGCTATGGATATCGTGCCGTCCGGGTTTACTTTCTGCACATCAATAGCGCCAGAGATCTTCCAATCTTTGTGTTTGATATGCAGTCTTTCTTCCAAGATATAATCCCAAGAAGTTTCGGCCTCAAAAATATTGTGAACCGCAGTTCCAAGGACAGCCCAAAGCTTGTCACTCACATCTTCTGTTAACTCATCCCAGTATTTCTTTCTTAATATGTTTATTCGGGGTGAGCCAATCATCGTGGTCACGCTTATCTCAGCGTCACCCATTGAGTAATTGTCTTTGGATAGAGCCTTGTATACAGGCTCTGGCAGATTGTGCTTATTAGTTATCTTCATAAGACTCTGAATACTCGACAGGCATCGCCTTCTCTATGCACAGTGAAGCGTTTTTCACTGTCTTTGTTAGACCTGATGCTTGCCTGAGACCTGACGTTTGTTTCTTTCATGTCATCAAAAGGAACCAATACGCTGTCACCTATCTCCATCTTGTCGAATGGGATCAGCGTCTGTCTTACCTTTGGGATCGGTACATCTTTCTGTATTTCTAGACTCATTTAAATATTCTCCGTATTGGTTATCATCACTAAAGTCTGGCAAGATACCAGCCTCTTGTAGCTCTAAAACGTATTGACCTATCTTGCTCATATCAATTACCTCGGAGGGTAATATTAATGTTGCACAATGTTGATGTCAACGCTAATATCATTTATGAATGTGTTGTCAAGGGCGAACCTGCATCAAAAGCTAACAGCAGGCGCTTGGTTACAATCGGAGGAAGGCCGCGATTCATCAAGTCCAAGAAGGCTTTGGACTATGTAAAGGCTTTCGAGGAACAGGTTAATGCTCTCGATGATCTTATTGAGTGCGATGTTGCCGCCCACATAACCATTCATTACAAGACACGCAGGCCAGACCTAGATGAGTCGGTCATTCTAGATTGCTTGCAAGGAGTGGCGTATAAAAATGACAGACAAGTTAAAGAAAAACACATCTACTGGGCGCTCGACAGAGAAGATCCACGCTCCATTATTAGGCTCGTTGCTATCAAAACAGATAGCGCGTAAGCTTATTGATCGCAGTTTCAGGGATCTCTGTTTGGCAGATGAGTCTATAAAAGCTTTAGAATTTTTCACATCTGACGATCTAATTAAACACTGCGAAGACGCTGATATAGATGCGGTTTGGGTCAAAGACTCCGCTCTAGATATGGTCAAGCGTTCAACGGTGCAACGTCAGTATTTACTCAAAGGAATCACAAAAGAACTGAGGGGTCAAAATGGGGGTCATAGACGAAATCGTAGAGGGGATCTACGATGATTGCAGGATAGTCTGTCCTGCTTGCGGCAACGATAGGAAAAAGAAGAACGTCAAAACTTTGTCGGTCACAATAGGATCTGACGCTAAACTTTATTACTGTCATCACTGTACCGCATCTGGTGCAGTTAAAATTCAATCAGCTTACGAACGATTACCTAAACAAAAGGTCGTTCATATCCAATCTAATAGGGATAACGCCGTGCTAGAGGAATTCCTTTCGAGCCGTGGCATTCCTATGTCTGCGGTAAACACAGAGGTTATAACAGGCAAGAAGTATTTTAATGGTAGCGGTGAGCTGCCTGCGGTGGGGTTTGTCTACATGTCAGGCTCCGAGAGAGCGGTCAAGTGGCGGTCTACTGAAGGCAAGCACTTCACTCAGGATGGTGCAGCGAGATGGCTGTACGGCCTTGAGAGGGTCTCTAAGGAAGATGAGCAGCTAGTGATATGCGAGGGTGAGGTTGATGTCCTCGCCCTGTCAGCGGCTAGTGTGACGGCTGTGTCATGTCCTAATGGTGCGCCTCAGAAAGTAAGTAACAACAGGATCAATCCAGAGGATGATAATAAATTTAGTTATCTCTGGGATGCTCGTGAAATCATTACTAACATTCCCAAAATTATATTAGCTACTGACAGTGATCAGGCAGGCGAAGCCTTGGCTGAAGAGATAGCTAGGCGAGTGGGCAGGGCGAAGTGTTGGAGGGTTAACTTTCCTGATGGATGCAAGGATAGTAATGATGTCTTGCTCCAGCACGGCGCTGAGAAACTTGCTGACCTGATAGCCAACCCTACACCTATGCCATTGAAGGGCGTGTATGCGGCACAGGATTACGCTAACGAGGTCAGGCATATCTATACTGAGGGCGTGGGTAGCGGGGTGTCCACTGGGCTACAGTCAGTAGATGATCTCTTCACTATTAGTGAGGGGCAATTGTCTGTAGTGACTGGGCTACCTAGCTCTGGCAAGAGTGAATTCATTGATCAAATCATGATCAATATGGCACAGAAAAGTCACTGGAAGTTTGCTATCTGTTCCTTTGAGAACCCGCCTCATTTTCATATAGCCAAACTGGCCGAGAAGATTATAGGCAAACCGTTTTTTGACGGCCCTAATCAAAGGATCAGTAACGAAGAACTGGACACAGCAATTGACTTCATTGACAAGCATTTTGTTTTCTTGGATCAGAAGGATGGCGTTGTCTCTTCCATAGATAGCATCATAGATAGGGCGAAGCAGGCGGTACTCAGGCTAGGTGTCAGGGGTCTGGTGATAGATCCCTATAACTACATCGAACAGGATGGCACAGAAGAGCATATCTCTATCTCTGCAATGCTAACGAAGGTCACTACATTCTGTAAGGCTCACGGTATCCACTGTTGGTTTGTCGCGCACCCTGCCAAAGTTTATCCCAAGGAGGACGGCACATACCCTGTCCCTAAAGGGATGAGTATCTCTGGTAGCGCTGCTTGGTTTGCTAAGGCTGACTTGGGTATCACTGTACACAGGACAGATGATGACGTTGAGGTTCACTGTTGGAAATGCAGGTTCAAATGGGTGGGAAAACAAGGGGTTACGAATCTTAATTATGACTTACTCAGCGGCAGGTACTCGGAACAAAACGCCATCAGATCATACTCTCCAACCACAAAAGTTAACTGGTATGACGAAGTCGATCTCTGACTTGGGAACCAGAGAGATTCACGACAGGCACAGCGTCATGATCGAGGGCGGGATAATACCTCGCGCAAAAGTAATGGATCAGTTGATTGTTGATAAGCTGTTGATGGATGGTAGGATAACTTTGAGTCAGCATATGGCTGCTGAATTATTTTTAAGTCAAGCTGAACGCGCCTGTATAAATATTCGGGCGCAAAAATATGATGCAATTCCGGCAGGCAATGGCAAGAAGGATAACTTTAGTAATGGTTACGGTGCTTTCAGCAAGACTGTCACTCTTGTCAAGAAAGGTTTGGGAGTAGAATATGCTATGGTTTTATATGATTGTCTGATATCAAATGAGTTGGCTGAAAATAATTTCAGTCTGCTTACTGATAGTCTTGACCTTATTGTTAACCGCAGAATGGGGCATTCGTAATGTTACTTGCAGATGGTTTTGAAGAATGTTTAGTTGGTGTAGGGAGTCGTTGTGGACAGCCTGATATAGCTGTCTATGATCAAGAAAAATGCATTCAAGTTTTGATGTCACAAGGAATGGGACATGAGGAAGCTTTAGAATATTTTGACTTTAATGTTCTCGGCGCTTGGGTTGGAGAAGAAACTCCAATATTTGTGAGCGAGATTGAGTTAGATGATTAGTGCAGCAGTCTCTATCGCACCACAAAATAAGATCGGGGGAATACGATAGAGTAAGGGGCTGCTGCGCCACCCTTGGAGTCACCCCCGACTATTCTCTTTGTAAGGTATGAACCCTAAGTGAGTCAACCTATCTTTTAACTTCACCTCCCAAGTCAATACACGTTCGCACCTGTGCTGTTTAGCTTTAGTCTTAGCGAACTGCTCAACCTTACTTTCTATATCTTCTGACCCTTCTCCTTTCACTATAAATTTAAAGAGTCTCTGCCCCCCATTACTCAGTTCTATCTTTACTTTTGCAATCCCAATCATCGTCTTGATCCCCATCAATAACATTATTTATAAAGTCTTCAGCAGTGGTAAATTTTAAATCGTTATCAGCTTTTTGTTTGAAGATTCTATCCCAGTTATCGTTGTATTTTTTCTTGTCTACCTTGCGCTGAGAGCTACCCTTCCCGCCGTGCCACTGTGCCATTACTAATCCTCCTCAATATCATCTGTATCAAAATAAAATTCATCGTCATCATCGAAGTTAATGTCAGCCTCATCAAAGTCAAGATCTTCTACTGACTGTAAGCCCTCGTCATATTTAATATCATCAATCAGAATGTCGATCTGTTTAGTCATGATCGCTAAACTTTGATGCAGCATAGCGATGTTAGACCATAGGAATGCATCCTTATTCCCTGCGGTTGCGTGTTCTTTGATCTTGATACACCTCCTCTCGATCTCTGCTGCTGTATTGTATATGACATCTCTTGATTCCTTCTTATCAACATCATCCCTGCTACGATTAATACTAATGACATTACTCATGTGAACTCCTAGTTAATTGTGGCTCCGTCTCTGGTTTCTTTCTTGGCATCTATGACACCCTTCAACATTGCAAACACCCATTCTTCTGGTAGGTCTTTGTCTTGTCCATCTGGCCTGTCGTAAACGACAAGGTCTGACAGCACCTCGATCAGTGCCGCAGCTACCGACACTCTTGAAATATTATCGGCCTTATCGTTTAGCACTTCAGTAATTGCTATGCCTACGAAATCCATCTGTTCATTAAATTCTTTGTAAGTGATGTCCATTGTCGCTTTCCTAGTCATAGATATTAAATAATTGCTCAGGCGTGACCGTCTCTAATATCAGATACTGCAAGAGTCTAGCGTCTTCCTTTGTCACAACCCGAATGCCAAAAGAAACATCTCTCTTATCTTTAACTAGGCAGTGTGACACCTGAGTAAGCTTGGCTAAATACTCGGCCTCTTCTAACGCAGCCACAGTATTAGTGAAGAAAGATGTCACTCTTCGTCCTCCTCTTCCTCCTCATCTTCTCGCTGAGGCATAGGGTGAGGATCGTAATCCTCATCACCCACTCTATTAGGGTCATCAGGTGTATCTCTCCAATCTGTATAGACTCTTCCCATTTTATTCTCCTATTCGCAATTGATACTGGTGTCGTAGTCAGGCCAACCCAGATCACCGCCGCTGTCTCTATACAGACCAGTCATCTCGCAATACTCTGAGTGATGTCGTTCAGCCTCTTCTGTGTCGGCCTTCCCTGCAATTCCTAGTGCAATAATTGTAAGCGCAAAGAGAATCAATAGCTTGTGTGAGTCATTCATCACGCACCCCTCCGATAAGTATACTTAACACCGTTGTGTCTGATCACTCGCTTGCGTCCTATCACTAGGTCACTGCTCGTTGTAGCTATGTAACCTCGATAGACAGAGAAGGTTCTGTCTACCGACACAAGTCGAAGGAATGGATTCAAGTTAGCCAGTAATATTTTTAGTCTAAACATTGTGAACCTCCTGAGTCCAATAAGTGTTGACTGGTCTATAGGTGCAGTCCCAAGTGTCGAAGCAAGCTCCGTCAACTATTGCTGTGAGATGGCGAGAGTTTCTGACAATCGCAGTGTCAGGGTGATTCTCCCAGTTCCGCAGCTTAATCAGCTTCCCGTTGGAATCCCTCGGACACTTGTTCTTTTTCCAACCGAGTCTGCTCAGGTACTCCATCCAGACAAAGTCTTGATTAGGCCAAGCGCACATCTCTAACCCGACCTCCATCAGATCTTCAAAGACTGTCTTGTAAGGAGTGCCAGTCGCGTTAGCTATCGCTCTGACTACGCAGTCATTTTTAAACTTGCGATTGATTCTTGCTGATTCACATTGCTCAATAAAGGGTAGATGCTGTGTCATTACGCGACCCTCCTGTCTTTGTTGTAACCCTTGAGCGATGCTGTCACGACCTCTGTGACGCGAGTATGTGAGGCGATGAACTGTCGGCTCAGTTTCTTACGAACGGCGCTCATGTCGAGCGTGGCGCGTTCTGATACTGACACTGTAAGATAGTGTTCAGTACCGCAGTACCTGCCCTCACCTTCAGACTTGAGGCTTTCAATCAGGCATTTCTTCTCTTCATTGAGATCTGCAATCTGTGCAGACAATGCTGCTATTTGGTCTACTGTGTTGATATGTTTCATGTGGAACCCTCCAAGGTTTATTTAACTGAATCAATTAAGCCATCTTTCATAGTGATTTCTGCAAAGAACTCTCGCCCTTGCTTAGTTATGTGAGGGCGATTAGCACCGACTAAATAGCCATCTCTGCGGTACTCCTCTCCGAACATACTGGTCTCGATAAATTTTAAAGGCTGTCCAATGTGAGCCTTGAGGTCTTTCTTAGTTGGATAATTAAATATAATCATGCGTCTTACTCCAAGTTATGCCCCCTTGCGGGGGCGTTAGTGTTAGCCTCTATAGGCTTGTGTCTGAGCTTGCCAAGGGGCGTTTCTAGCGCGGTCATATCCCCTGCCGTGTATGCTAATCTCTTTTGTTTCTGGGTCTACCCAAGGCCCAGTGTCGTTGTAGTGCTGATCGAATATGTCTGCGAGAACTACATTCATGCGGCTGTCTCGCGCTCTAATCGTTGGCCTGTAATGAGATCCTGTCGATTTGATCAGGTCAGCAAAGTCATTGAACGCTGACATACTTTTGACATGACCATCCAACTGGGCGATAGTGATTACCTGATATGCCCTGCCTACTTTCATGAGCCACCCGTAATGCTCTCCAAATTTATCGCAGTCGTAGAAGTAGCCATTGCAATCGGCTTTCTTGTAGACCCTCTCAAGGTGCTTAAAATCGAAGACAAATAGTGGCGCTGTCTCGAACCTACCACTGTGCTTCTCTGCTATTCGCTGCTCTCTGCTCACTGTGCGTGGGCTATCCCAACCTACATTGCTCAGGCGTTGTGAGAAATTTGCTTTGAATACTTCAGCGCCTTTGATGTCGCGCTTGCCTATCAGTGTGTATATATAAATTCCCATTGTGTTTCTCCAAGTTATGCCCCCGCAGGGGCGTTAATATTTAAGCGGCTTTCTCGGCTGCTTCTTCAGTAGATTGCAGTGACTTGAGATGGGCTAGTGCTTTCTGAGCCTTACCTGCTGCCTTAAAGAATAACTTTTCATCATTCTCTAGAGCCTTCATCCAAGACGCGAGGTACTGCGCGTGATCAGGGGCAGGGGTATGCTCTATGCCTAGCTCGGCTGAGGCGAACACTGCACACAATTCAGCGCACAATTCTTCCTTCGCATAATTCTCTGAGTTCCTCTCATAGATCTCAGCGCGATTGAGGCGCGACCTGTGGCCTGTCCAATGGCCTAGTTCGTGCAGCGCAGTGCCGTAGTATCCCTGCTGCTTTGCTGCGTCAGTGTCACCTATGAAGTCGGTTATGGCGGGTAGCACGATGTGATCACCGATAGGTGAGTAGTGAGCGCTGTTGCTGCCCTCGACAATGCGAATGTCAGCATTGCAGTTGGCTATGAAATCCTCGGCATCTTGGAGGGTCTCAACAGGGTCACGCTCGACTGTCACCAGTGCTTCAGCGCCTACCTGCTGCGCGTTCCAGAGAGCCACTGCCTTGAAAAACAAACCAGTTTTTTGGTTGCCATTTTTATCGAGCTTAGGCTTACCATTTTCCTTAAGCTTAGTGGGCATAGGTGCGAGTATGTACGCACTAGCCTTCTCACCCTTCGGCACAGGCGTGTCGGTAGACTCCCAACCCTTGTA
>Ga0307488_10000896_pt1 | contig 24678 bp, 23 predicted proteins | sample SB02metaG_FD_202248 | JGI IMG/M metagenome (GOLD analysis project Ga0307488, IMG submission 202248) | Sea-ice brine microbial communities from Beaufort Sea near Barrow, Alaska, United States - SB 0.2 | ecosystem: Environmental > Aquatic > Marine > Coastal | place: USA: Alaska | collected... | reverse complement strand
GATTCAGATTCAGATTCAGATTCAGATTCAGAGCAGTCTGAATCACAGGATCAGCAATCCCAGGACTCTCAACCACAGGATTCGGATTCAGAGCCACAGGATCAGGAGCCACAGGATCAACAGCAGTCTGACTCGCAGGATTCAGAACCACAGGATCCGGCAGAGCAAGAGCCCGAAGCACAGGAAGGCGAGCCAGAAGAGTCTGAGGAACAAGAGTCTCAGCAAGAACAACCGCAAAGTCCTGAGGCTGAGGCCGAAGCCACTGAAGAGCAGACTAAAGAACAAAGCGAAGCCGAAAAGCAGGCTCAGCAAGAGTTGGAGCAGTGGCTGCGCCGAGTTCCAGATGATCCAGGTGGCTTGCTGCGGGAAAAATTCCGTTATCAATCTCGACAGCGCGCACTTGAGCCGCGCCGCCCAGTACCTCCCAATAACGAACAGCAAGAGCGTTGGTAGTCATGATCAATATGAACAAATTGCACTTTAAACGGCTCTATTCCTTGGCTCTGATGGTCATCTTGACCGCAGTCTGCAACCCTAGCTGGGCAACCCTGACAGCCACCGCCGACCGCACCATTATCGACAGCAATGAAACCTTGCAGCTTTTAGTGCGCCTCGACTCTCAGGCCTTAATCGGCGAGCCGGACTTCACCGTGATCGAGAGCGATTTTGAAATCCTCTCCACCAGTCGCCAGCAGCAGTATTCCCGGGTCAATGGTCAGACACAGTCCTTCACTGATTGGAATTTGCTACTAGCACCCAAGCGCATCGGCAGACTACTGGTTCCGTCGATCAACTATAAAAAAGATATCAGTAATGCCATCGAAATTACCGTGCGCCAAGCTAGCGCCGCATCGGCAGTGGGGCAACCAGTCTTTACCGAAACCCTAGTGGATAAATCCGCAGTCTATATTCAGGAGCAACTGCTGCTCACCCACCGACTCTACACCTCGGTGCGACTCAGCGACCTGGGTCTAGATCTCCTAAAGGCTGATGACACGGTGATGCAAAAGGTCTCGGAGACCCAATTTCAGAAAAATGTCGCCGGTAAAAACTATCAAGTGGTTGAAATTGTCTACGCCCTCTTCCCCCAGGCCAGCGGCAAACTGCAAATCCCGGCGCTGCGGTTTTCAGCTTATGAGGCGAGCAATAACCGCTATGGCGGTTTTAGCGCCAGAGGCAATCGCATTATTCGCAATACCGAGGCCAAAACCATTGATGTGATGGCGCGACCCGCTCATATCGATATAGACAACTGGCTGCCGGCAAGCAGTATCCGCTTGGCTCAGCAGTGGAGCAGCCCGCTGGATCAACTGACAGTCGGCGAGCCGATCACTCGCAACATTAGCATCACCGCCAAAGGTTTAACCGCCGCGCAGATTATGCCGCTGTCACTCAGTGAAAGTGACGACTATAAAGTCTACCCAGACCAGCCACAGTTAGATGACAGTGCCGACGCCACAGGTGTCACCGGCATTCGCCGTGAATCCTTTGCCCTAGTGCCCAATCGCTCCGGAGAGATCACCCTGCCGGCGGTGACAGTGCGCTGGTGGGACACCAGCAAGCAGCGCATGCAGACGGCCAAACTGGAGGCTATCACTCTCCAGGTCGCTGCCGCTGAGGTGAGTAAAATGGATCCCTACAACATAGCCCCCAATCCACTCGCTGGCGCCAATACCCTGCCGATAGTATCTGCACCAGAGACGCCAGAGTCCTTCATCGCAGAGCTGCGTTTATCGCTACCACTGCAGTTATCACTGGCCGGTAATGCACTGCTGGTGTTGCTGTTATTGTTTTTCTGGCTGCGCCGATCCTCTGCTGCAGCGCCACGCAGAGATCTGAGCGGTTTGAATACCGCCCGACTGGAACTCAAACAGTTGATCACCAACATTGAACGAGCTGCACGGAAATCCGACCTGCCCCCATTGCGCGATAGTATTCTTGCTTGGGGTCGCTGTATTTTCCCCCAGCAGAAGATTAAAGCGCTGGCTGAGATAGCGACTCTGCTAGACGACACCGAGCTACAGCAGCAGTTTGATCTGCTTGATCAGGCGTTATACAACAATGGGTCGGAGCAACAGCCGGATCTGAAACTGCTGGTCAATTTGATCCGCAATGCGATAGTGCCGAAAACCGATAATCCGCAAACCGCCAAGGCAGAGCTTAAACCGCTTTACCCCAGCAGCTAACTAAACCGGCATTTTGCCCAGCCACCCCTATCGCACTAGCCTTGAGTTTGGGTAGAATCAGCTATCGGAAACAATGGAGTTAAGCAAATGCGCAGAGTTATTTTTAACGAGAAAGGCGGCGTCGGAAAATCCAGTATCACCTGCAACCTTGCGGCCATTAGCGCCTCAAGAGGCAAACGCACTCTGGTGGTGGATTTAGACTCACAGTGCAACTCCACTCATTATCTGCTCGGCAACAGCCCCGAAGCGAATACCGTTGCCGACTATTTCGATGGCACTCTGGAATTCTCATCGAAGCTCAATGAAGCCCTGGACTACGTCCATGAAACCCCCTATGAAAACCTCTTTGTACTGCCCTCTAGTGTCAATCTGCTGGCCCTTGAGCACAAACTCGAGTCAAGACAGAAAATCTACAAGCTGCGGGATCTGTTAAATAAGCTCGATAGTGACTTTGATGAGATCTACATAGACACTGCGCCGGCATTAAACTTTTATACTCGCTCGGCGTTAATAGCCAGCGACACCGTGCTGATCCCCTTTGACTGCGATGCCTTCTCTCGTCAGGCGCTCTACTCAATTCTCGATGTGATCTATGAAATTCGTGAAGACCACAATGAAGGTCTTAGCGTTGGTGGCATCGTGGTGAATCAATTCCAGCCCACGGCCTCGTTGCCCACTAGATTGATTGCCGAGATGAAAAAAGAGAAACTGCCGGTGATTCCCACCTATTTGAATCAGTCAGTGAAAATGAAAGAGTCTCACAATGAATGTGTTCCACTGATTTATTACGCACCCTCTCATAAGTTGACTGGGCAATATATTGCGCTGTTTGATCATTTGCGTAAGAAACGCCGCAAGTGACTGCGCAAAGCGCAGTCATCCTGAGAGAGCACAGCGAACCGAAGGATCCCCGCCAGCCGGCAGATGGTTCCTCGACCACGCCCAGAATGACGTACACACTGTCATCCTGAGAGAACTAAGCGAACCGAAGGAACTCAGCCAGTCGGCAGGAGATCCCTCGACTACGCTCGGAATGACAGGGTAAGCTGCAGGAATAACAGATTGGCCTCGGGCCAAAAAAACATTAATTGGAAAAATATGAATAATCACCCCAACAGCATCGTTCTTATCGGCATGCCCGGCGCCGGCAAAAGCACACTCGGCATTCTGCTGGCAAAAGAGCTGGGCTTAGATTTTGTCGACACCGATATCGCCATTCAAGTCCGCGAAGGTCGCACCCTCCAAGAAATTCTCGACGAGAATGATTATCTGCACCTGCGTGAGATTGAAGAACAGGTTTTATTAAACGAAGAGATTAGCGGCAAGGTTGTCGCCACTGGAGGCAGTGCCGTTTATTCAGAAGCTGGGATGGCGCGTTTAAAACACACCGCGACCATTATATTTCTCGATGTCCCTCTGTCATCATTGCGCCAGCGCATCGGCAACTTTGACGCTCGGGGTATTGCCCGAAAACCCAACCAGAGTCTCGAGTCACTCTTCGATGAGCGCTGTACGCTCTATGCAAAGTATGCGGATATCAGAGTGGACTGCGATCAGCAGTCACTGCAGCAGAGTTTAGACTCTGTGCTGCAGCAACTGCAGGCCTATCGCAAATAGCGTTTATCAGCAGATCTACTTGAGTACGGTGCGAATTGACTCGGCAAGATAAGCAATATTGCTCGAGTTAATGCCCGCCAAGTTAATGCGCGTTGAAGAGACAATATAGATACCAAACTCTTCTCTCAGACGCACCAAATGCTCTGGCGCAATACCCAAGAATGAGAACATGCCGTTCTGGCGTGTGATATGACTGAAGTCGATTCCCGCAGCATTGTCCTGAATACTATCAGTCAGCAATGTACGCATAGATTTGATCCGCAAACGAACCTCTTCCAACTCAGCTTTCCAATCTCGGCACAATTCTTCATCGCCCAAAATCAACGAGACTAACAGCGCTCCGTGAGCCGGTGGCATGGAGTACATCTGACGGGCAACGGCCATCGCCTGACCACCGACAATGGCAGCCTGCTCAGGCGTTTGCGTAATAAAGGTAATCGATCCAGTGCGCTCGCGATAGAGACCAAAGTTCTTCGAGCAGCTTGAGGCCACTACCAACTCGGGCAACTTCTCGGCCATCAGACGCATGCCATAGGCATCTTCCTCAAGACCATCGCCAAGACCCTGATAGGCGGTATCGATAAAGGGTACAAAGCCGCGCTCCAGTGCTATATCAGTAATCTGATCCCATTGCTGGTTGGTCAGATCGGCACCGGTGGGGTTGTGACAGCAGCCGTGGAGCAGCACTACATCACCAGCGGGAACCTGACGCAGGGTCTCTAGCATCAGGTCAATATTGACCTCGCGGGTGGCGGTGTCGTAATAGGGATATTCTTTAATTTCGAAACCGGCGCTGCCGAGCAGTGGAATATGGTTCGGCCAAGTCGGCGTACCCACCCATAATTTGGCTTCGGGGCGCGCGCGACGAATCACTTCAGCACCGACTCTCAGAGCACCGGAACCGCCGGGGGCCTGCAGGCTCTTTACCCGTCCAGATGCCAGAACAGGGTGATCCTGACCAAACATCAGCTGCAACATTCGACTGTTGTACTCAGCGTCACCGGCAATGCCTTGATAAGATTTGGTTTTTTCCAGCTCAGCTAACTGTGCCTCGGCACGCTTTACTGCATGCATAACCGGGGTTTGACCGCGGTCATTCATATAGACGCCAACGCCTAAATCGATTTTAGTTTCTCGCGGGTCTTCTCGAAAAGCCGCCATCAATCCAAGAATAGGATCAGCAGCTACGGGCTTTAAACTTTCAAACATCAGTGGTTTCCTGTGGATTCAAATATGAGTCAAAGTGCGGGTTTAAAAAATGCAGGCGTAATTCTACTATGTCTGGCGGCAATTGGTTATGGTTTTGTCGGTGTTTTCGTCTCAATAAAGGCCCTAATCAGGGCGTTTACGATTTCCGGCTTCTCTGCGTGTAACCAATGAGCGGTATCCGCAACCACCTCTAATTGGGAATCGGGGAACAGCTGCTGAATAATAGGCCGGTGTTTTTCCTGAATATAGGCTGAGTGTTCGCCTTTCAAAAACAGTGCTGGGCCCTCATAGGGATGCCCTGTTGGCGCAGACACCAACGTGCTGGCGTAGTTTTGGTTGATCGACGCCAGATTCAATTTCAAACTGAAATTGCCCTCAGGCTTGCGGGCAAGGTTTTTCAACAAAAAGGCGCGCACCGATGCCTCAGCAATATACTCGCTGATCAGCGCATCGGCATCACGGCGACTTGTTATATGGTTTTTCGCCAGCAGGTTTAGCGCATCCAGTGCCGCATCCTGACGTGCACCGTAGGTTACCGGCGCTATATCAATCACCACCAAGTCACTCACGCGGCCAGGGTTATTCAGCGCAACCTGCATCGCGACTTTGCCACCCAGAGAGTGGCCAATCAACGTTGCACTGGGGAGTTTGAGATCATCCATTAACTCAACAATATCAGCGGCCATGGACGGCAGATCCATAAGCAGTTCATGGGGCGAGTCACCGTGGTTGCGCAGATCCACGCTGATAACCCGATAATCCGCAACCAAGGAGCGCGCCAGCACCCCCAGGTTACTCAGCGAACCAAACATGCCGTGAATCAGGATAATCGCTGGGCTGGCTTCTTGCCCGTCTAGTAGAAGCTGATCGTCGGACTGAAGAGAATAGTTAAGTTTCATAATGTCTCTTTATTACCTCTATGTTGTCTCTACTTGGTTAGCTCTACTTGGTTAGCTCTACTTGGTTAGCTCTACTTGATAGCTTGACGGTTGCGGTACTTTTCTTTGTTTTTACGGCCCTGCTCATAGAGCTTGGGGCGCAGACGTCGACGCAATTTCGGAAACAGATAGCTTATATGAGTGAGCTTGGCACTGGCTGCCGGCAACACAACTTCGATCTCTTGCCCCGACGCCACCGCCAAAATACCCTCGGCAACCTGCTCCGCAGTACTCATTGGCTGAGAGAAGACAATATCTTCAACCGCATCAATCTCATCCATAATAAATCCGGTGTCGATGGGACCCGGTGAGACCGAACCAACACTGATGCCACTGTCCCGCAGTTCATCCGCCAGCGCATAACTAAAGGCGCGCAATCCGGCTTTGGTTGCACAGTAGGTTGCAGCACCCTGTAATGGGGCACGTCCAGCCAGCGAGCCAACATTGACGATGGCGCCTTCACCGGCTTTCTGCAGATAGGGAATCGCGGCACAGGACAGTAACAATGGCGCACGCATATTGATATCGACCATGGCGGCAACATCCATTGGCGCGACGGTGGCAAGGTCGCCTCGCGCATGCATACCCGCGTTATTGATAATCACATGCACTGCACCAAAGGCCGCTTCGGCCTTTTCTAGCAGTGCCAAACAATCTTCATTGCTCGCCACATTCATTACCACAGTCAGCACTTCGCACTGGGAGCGCAGCTCATCGGCAATGGTATTTAAGGCGGCTTCACCGCGAGCGACTAAAACAAGCTTGGCACCCTTGCTAGCAAATAGACGTGCGCAAGCTGCACCTACACCGGCGGATGCACCGGTAATAATGACGGTTTTATTTTCGAAGGACTTTATCATTTTTATTGTTATTCCTAGGCAAGGTTAAGGGGTCAGGTTTTCAATGCGCATGAGTATAACCGCATAGCATTAAAATGCGCACGCGGAGAGTCGGCTGTAAGATCAGGTTTTTCGTGTTCAGTGAGTCCAGGCTAATAGCTAAAACAATCGCTAAACCAGCAACTGCTCTTTTCTACAGTACTCAAGAGTTTGATCAAGTGCCTGGGAGGTAGCATCAATGATTTCATCAATCTGCGCTGTGGTAATAATCAGCGGCGGGCAGAATGCCAAACTCGAACCGGCCACGGTGCGCAATATCACCCCCCGATCCTGCACGGCTTTTTGCGCGTAGGCACCGACAGCGCCATTGGCAAATGCTTGACCCGTCTCTTTATTAGCCACCAACTCAAGGGCCCCGATCAATCCACTACCGCGCACTTCGCCTACCAGTGGATGATCGGCAAACTCCCCCAGACGCTGTTGCAAATACTCGCCGGTAATAGCGGCTTTCTGAAAAATATTGTCGCGCTGATAAATCTCCAATACTTTGAGTGCCACAGCACAGGCCACAGGGTGACTGGAATAGGTGTAGCCATGACCAAAGGCACCGGCAGCCGCACTCTGGTCGATCATGGCCTCATACATATCACGACGAATCGCCGAGGCGCTGATGGGCATATAGGCCGACGACAGCTGTTTGGCAAAGGTCATCATATCCGGCGCTTTAATGCCCATGGTGGTGCAACCAAAATCACTGCCCGTGCGACCAAAGCCGGTGATCACCTCATCGGCCCAGAACATGATTCCGTGCTTATTGAGTAGCGCCTGAACCTTCGGGTAATAGTCCGCTGGCGGCACAATCACGCCACTGGCACCGGTTATGGGCTCGGCAATAAACGCCGCAATAGTGTCTGGCCCTTCAGCCAGTATCATCGTCTCTAGGTTACCGACAATACGCTCGACAAATTCGGCCTCGCTCTCGTTGCCTTTTTTGCCGCGATAATAATGGGGATGATCGGTACGCAGTATGCCAAGGGCATCTACTGGCAAATCAAAGTGCGCCTGTGTCACTGGCAATCCAGTGAGCGCTGCGGAGGCAATAGTCACCCCATGATAGGAGCGTTCACGGGCAATAATTTTACGCCGTTCGGGTTTACCAATGGCCTCATGGTAATAGCGCAATAATTTAATATGGGTATCATTGGCATCGCTGCCGGAATTGCCAAACGAGAGCACCGCATCCTGCATCGGAATCATCTCGGCCAGCTTATCTGCCAGTTCGATTCCCACGCTGTGGGTCTTACCACCGAACATATGACTAAAGGTCAGCTTGTTCATCTGCTCGCTGGCGGCCTGAATAATTTCCTGATTGCCATAACCTAATGCGGTACACCAGAGCCCGGCCATACCTTCAAGATATTTATTACCCTGGTCATCCCAGACATAACAACCTTCACCGCGCTCAATACTGATCTGTTCGATCGCTTTAAAATTGGTGGTGGGATAAATCAAATGAGTCATGGTGGTTCGCCCTATTACTTATCTATGCCGCCCATACAGATATATTTCATATCCATATAGTCGTCCATGCCGTACTTGGATCCTTCGCGGCCGCTGCCGGATTCTTTAACGCCGCCAAAGGGTGCCATTTCATTGGAGATAACGCCCTCGTTGACGCCGACAATACCGTACTCCAGTTGCTCGGCAACGCGCCAGACGCGACCAATATCCCGGGAATAGAAATAGGCGGCCAAACCAAACTCGGTGTCATTGGCCATCTCGACCACCTCGGCTTCAGTGTCAAACTTAAACACCGGTGCCACTGGGCCAAAAATCTCCTCAGAGAAAACCCGCATATCGCGGCTCACATCAGTGAGAATAGTTGGCAAGACGAAGGACCCGCCGAGATCGCTGCGACCGCCACCCAGGGCAACTTTAGCGCCCTTGGCCACGGCATCATCGATAAAGTCACAGACGTTATTGGCGGCTTTCTCGTCAATTAGAGGACCGACGGTTACCCCCTCCTCGGTGCCATTACCTATTACTAGATTCTTTGTCGCCGCAGTCAGCTTGGTGACAAATTCATCGTAGACTCCAGCTTGCACAATAATGCGATTTGAGCAGACACAGGTCTGCCCGGCATTGCGGTATTTTGATACCAGAGTGCCCTGTACTGCGGCATCAATATCGGCATCATCAAAAACAATAAACGGCGCATTGCCACCCAGCTCCATGGATGTGCGTTTAACCGTCTGGGCACATTCCGCCATCAGCTGCTTGCCGACTGGCGTGGAACCGGTAAAGGTCACTTTGCGCACCAGCGGATTGCCGGTTAACTCGGCGCCAATCTCAGCCGTGCGGCCGGTGACTATATTCATTAGGCCTGGAGGAAAACCGGCACGCACGGCCAGCTCCATCAATGCCAGCGCCGACAGCGGCGTGGCATTGGCGGGTTTACAGACCACAGCACAGCCGGCGGCAATGGCCGGGGCAATTTTCCGCGTAAGCATGGCATTGGGGAAATTCCATGGCGTAATGCAGGCAACCACACCCACCGGCTGCTTGATCACCACAATGCGCTTGTCATTTGAGGGCTGTGGGATAGTGTCTCCATAAACGCGCTTCGACTCTTCAGCGAACCACTCTATATAGTTGGCACCATAGGCAATTTCACCACGGGCTTCGGCTAGGGGTTTGCCCTGCTCGGCGGTGAGTATTTGCGCCAGATCTTCTTGATTCTCCATTACCAGATCAAACCAACGGCGGAGTACCGCGGCGCGCTCTTTGATAGTGGACTTGGCCCACTGCTTTTGGGCGACAGCGGCGACTTCAATCATGCGTCGGGTTTCAGCGGTGCCGCATTTGGCCACTTCAGCGACTGTCTCACCGTTGGCAGGATTGGTTACGGCTAGGGTTTCACCACTATCGGCATCCAACCACTGGCCATTAATATGGGCCTGAGTTTTCAGCAAGCTGTTGTCTTGTAATTGCAATTCCATCTCTCCTTGGGTCTCGCGCTAACTGTTTCAATTTGGTCTGTTCGCTTATGCCAATAAGTAGCCTATTGATAGCGGCAAACAATATAAAGTTATCCATCAATTTCCGACAATACCCTATAGTGGTAACTGCCGCCAGAATCTAAGAGTGTAGAACAACTATTTCCAGTCGGTGCAGAAAAGCGGTAACCTGAGCAGAGGCCCCAGGATTAATCAATAACGTCATAAAAAGACCCTTATTACAGACTATTGTTACAGACTATGTCCGATTCACAGCTCTACTTTTCCCGCGACGGCATCCATACCCATCTGGTGATCCCGAGCGCCGCCTTACTCAGAGTCTTGCCTGAACTCGGCGAGCATTTAAAGGATGCGCAATGGGCCCGAATCGGCTGGGGCGACTACCGCTATTACGGCTCGTCACAACAATCTCTTATGCTAGGGCTGCGGGCACTGCTGCTACCCACCCGAGCGAGCATCGCCGTGTTGGGTATTACTGACATAAACCAACACTGCAGCGCCACTCGTCGCACCTACAGCATCGACACTAACCTTGGGTTAATAGACGCCGTAGTCACCTTTATCTCGCAGCACTTTAAAGTGGATCGATCCAACCAGCTGATCAAGGTTCGCACCCGAGCCAATGGGGAAATTTTTTTCCAGTCGCGGGGCATCTATATGTGTATCAATACCTGTAATAACTGGACATCTCGTGGCCTGCACATCGCCGGACTGCGCTGCCTGCCGCTGTTAAATTTTTTACCGGGACAGGTGGAGCGCTCAGTGCGTCGCAATGGTTACCTGCCGCTGCCGCCTTTATTGCCGCCGCCATTACCGCAAGGCAATTAATTCCCCTGTGGCTAAGCGGTCAGGTTTAATCCTTTCAAAGGGCTAGCCGCTACCCTAGGATGCCAAGAACACAAAAATTCTAATAAAACAAACATTACAGAGAGGCGAGCAATGATTGAATATACTCAGGAAGGCGACGTAGCAATTCTTAACTGGGACGATGGCAAAGTGAACTCCTTGAGTCATGCCACTGTCGACCGACTTAACGAACTTCTGGATCGCGCCGAAAAAGAGGCTTCTGCATTGGTGATTCACGGTCGTCCTGGTCTGCTCTCCGCTGGCTTTAACCTCAAAGAGGTTACTGCAGAAACCGCTGCTCAAGCAGAGGGCGATATGCTCTTACCTGCCCTGGTCAATAAAGGCGCAGCCTTGCTGTTGAGAATATTTAGCCATCCCCAGCCAGTAGTCACCGCCTGCACCGGCCATGCTATTGCTGCCGGCGGTATGATGCTGCTGGCCTCAGATACCCGCATTGGCGTTCACGGCGACTTTAAGATCGCGCTCAATGAAACGGCGATTGATATGATTTTGCCGGCCTTCGGTATCGAGCTGGTTAAGTCGCGACTATCACCGCGCTTTCAGACTATGTGTGCGATTCAATCCCATATGTTCAGCCCAGAAACGGCCCTCGAAGCCGGCTTCTTTGATGAGCTGGTCAGTGCTGATGAAGTGCTGCCCCGGGCCCTTGAGCATGCAACTCAGTTAGCCACATTGCCAGCAGTCTATGGGGTTAACAAAATGATGTTGCGTCAAACTCACGCCGATATCATTAAAGCCAGCCTTAACTAGGTTAGTTAGTTAAACAGCTAAACAGAAGAACAAAGGAGCACAGCTATGACGGATATTTCAAGCAATAGATACCGCATCTATGGCGCTGAACTCTCACCCTACTCCGTTAAGGTGCGCTCCTACTTCCGCTTTAAACAGCTTCCCCACCAGTGGATTATTCGCAGTTCCAAGACCATGGATGAATTTGCAAAATTCGCCAAGCTGCCGATTATTCCCCTTTTGGTTACCCCACAACTTGAAGGAGCCCAGGATTCAACCCTGGTTATTGAACAGCTCGAAGCTCTGCATCCCCAAGACAGCATTTATCCAGAGGATACCACCGTCAACTTCGTCTCCAGCCTACTCGAAGAGTTTGGTGATGAGTGGGGCAACAAGTGGATGTTTCATATGCGCTGGGCACGAGACATTGATCAGATCGCCTCGGCGCGGCGCATTGCCCAGCTGACTCAACCGGATGCCAGCAACGAGCAATTAGATGAACTCACCGAGCAGGTGCGTCAGCGCATGACCGGGCGGGTTTGGTTTGTCGGTTCTAATGAGCAGACCGCACCACAGATCGAAGCCTCTCTGTATCTGGCACTGGAGCAGCTTGATGTCCATCTAGAGTCACGCCCCTATCTACTTGGCGGACGTCCCTCCTTTGGTGACTTTGGCCTTTGGGGGCAGCTCTATAATGTCTGGACTGACCCCACCAACTGCGCCCTGATCGAAGCCAAGATGCCGAACTTGCTAGCTTGGATACAGCGCATGCTGTGGCCGCGAATTGAAGGCGACTTTGAAACCTGGGAAAGCTTAAAGCCAACATTTAAACCTTTTATCAAAGCCCAGATCGGTGATCTATTTTTGCCCTGGACTCAGGCCAATGCCGAGGCCATCGCCCAGGGTAAAGAGGAATTTTCAGTGCAGCTAAACGGCCAGACCTGGACGCAAAAACCACAGAAATATCACGCCAAGTCTTATAAGGTACTGCGCGAAAAATATGCCGCACTCAACAGTCACCAGGCAACCAACGAGCTGTTACAGAAAACCGGCTGCCTCGGCGCGCTGATCTAGGCTATCCAATAGCTGCAGCCACAGGCTTTACCCCAGCAGGGGTATAAACCATTCGCACCCCAAACCACTAACCTGAAGGCGAACTCATCAATTGCTACAGGTTAGCCATGTCCTCATATCAGCCATCGATCTCCCACGCCATCAAGACTGATTTCGATCAGTACGATACCGATGCCATCAATCGCCAGGACAAGGCGCACTTGCTGCACCCCTGGCAGGTCTTCGACAGCTTTGCCGAAGACGGAGCGCTGCCCATCGCCGCCGCTGAAGGGCTGTATATCTATGACAGCAACGGTAAAAAGTATCTGGATGCAGTGGGTGGACTCTGGTGCACCAATATTGGACTGGGCCGCGAAGAGATGGCTGAAGCCATTGCCGATCAGGTTCGTCAGATGGCCTATGCCAACCCCTTTGTCGATATGACCAATATTCCCGCTGCCACACTGGCCGCCAAACTCGCTGAGCTGGCCCCCGGGGACCTGGAACATGTGGCCTTTTCCTGCGGCGGTTCCACGGCCATTGACACCTCGTTTAGGCTGATCCACTTTTACCAAAACTGCCGTGGCAAGCAGGACAAAAAACATATGATCTCAAGGGTTAACTCTTATCATGGCTCGACCTATGCGGCGATGTCGATCGGCGGCAAGCCCGGTGATCATCCCCCTGAGTTCGACTATATCAGCGACACCATTCACCATATCTCCTGCCCCAACTTTTACCGTGCAGAACCCGGATTGAGCGAAGCCGACTTTCTCGCTGAGAAACTCGCCGAGTTGGAAAATAAAATTCTTGAAGTGGGCCCAGACAACGTCGCGGCCTTTTTCGCCGAGCCAATATTGGGTGCCGGAGGGGTGATTATCCCTCCCGCTGGCTACCACCGCGGCACCTGGGAAATCTGTCAGAAATACGACGTACTTTATGTCTCCGATGAAGTGGTTACCGCTTTCGGTCGCCTTGGGCACTGGTTTGCCTCGAAGGAAGTATTCGACTTCCAGCCCGATATCATTACCTCAGCCAAGGGCCTCACCTCGGGTTATCTACCGCTGGGTGCGACAATTTACTCGAGCCGCATTCACGATGTGATTAGCGAAGTTGGACATGGCCGCTGTTTTACCCATGGTTACACCTACTCTGGTCACCCTGTGGCCTGTGCCGCAGCACTGAAAAATATTGAAATTATGGAACGGGAGAATCTGCTCAGTCATGTGCGCGAGATTGGCCCCTACTTTCAAGAACAGTTGAAAACCCTGCTCGACCTGCCGATCGTTGGTGATGTGCGCGGTATGGGTCTGATGGCCTGTGTCGAATTTGTCAAAGACAAAGACACCAAAGAGCGATTCCCGGAAGAGCTGGATATTGGCAAGTGGGTCTCCAATCGCGCCGACAGCTATGGCCTGATTGTGCGCCCGGTTGTAAATCTCAATGTGATGTCGCCACCGCTGATTATCTCCCACAGCGAAATCGATTTTATTGTTACCACCCTGCGTAAAAGCATACTCGGCTGTATGGCGGACCTGCGCGCCGAAAAGCAAATCTGAGAGCATCAAATCTAGATGACCTCAGGCGCAACCAGTCTAGCAATAGAGACTTTTATCAGCTTTTTCTCGGCGCGCCATTGATATTCTCGTTGTTGACCCCATTTCATTGGGTATCAACAAAAGGAGTAAGCTCGTGGAACAGTACCGCGGAACAACCATTCTTTCAGTGCGTCGCAATGGCAAAGTTGTGATTGGCGGCGATGGCCAGGTCAGTCTTGGCAATACCATCATGAAGGGCAATGCGCGCAAAGTGCGACGCCTCTACAACGATAAAGTGATCGCCGGTTTTGCCGGTGGTACAGCTGACGCCTTCACCCTGTTTGAGCGCTTTGAAGCCAAGCTCGAACAGCATCAGGGCAACCTCACCCGCGCCGCAGTAGAGCTGGCCAAAGACTGGCGCAGCGATCGTATTCTGCGCAAGCTCGAAGCGCTGCTTGCGGTGGCTGACAGTGAAGCCTCACTGATTATTACCGGCAATGGCGATGTGATTCAGCCTGAAGACGATTTGATCGCCATCGGCTCTGGCGGCCCCTTCGCTCAGTCTGCTGCCCGCGCACTGCTCGAGAACACCGATATGGGCGCTCGCGACATTGTTGAGCAAGGCCTGAAAATCGCCGGTGATATCTGTATCTACACCAATCACAATCGCACTCTTGAAGAGCTCGATAGCACTCATTAAAGCCGTTAGCTGCCTGTAATAAAAGGTGCCGCTAGCTGCCGGATTGATAGAGTAATGAGGTGCCCACAGCGTCTCGTAATAAAAAGGTGCCGCTAACTGACCGCAGTAATGCCGTGCCTACAGCGTCTCGTAATAGAAAGGACTATTTATGTCTCAAATGACACCCCGCGAAATCGTTCACGAACTCAACCGCCATATTATTGGCCAAGAGGACGCCAAGCGTTCAGTGGCCATCGCCCTGCGCAACCGCTGGCGTCGTGCGCAACTCGACGACGAGATGCGCAATGAAGTCACACCAAAAAATATTCTTATGATCGGCCCCACCGGCGTCGGCAAAACCGAAATCGCCCGACGTCTAGCGCGTCTCGCCAACGCTCCCTTTGTCAAAGTGGAAGCGACCAAATTCACCGAAGTCGGCTATGTGGGTAAGGACGTTGAATCGATTATTCGCGACCTAGTCGAAACCGCCGTCAAGCAGGTCCGCGAGCAAGAGATCAAAAAGGTCGATCAACGCGCCATGGACTCCGCCGAAGAGCGTATTCTCGACGTCCTGCTGCCCCCAGCCCGCAGCACAGACGGCCAAACTGAGCAGAGCAGCTCGACGCGTCAGATATTCCGCAAAAAAATCCGCGAAGGCGCACTCAACGACAAAGAGATTGAAATAGAGCTCAACCAAACCGCCGCTGGCGTCGAAATCATGGCCCCTCCAGGCATGGAAGAGATGACCTCACAACTGCAGAATATGTTTAGCAGCATGGGCAAAGGCAAGACGGTTACGCGCAAACTCACCGTCGCCGAAGCCCTGAAAAACCTCAAAGAAGAGGAAGCCGCCAAGCTGATCAATGAAGAAGAGATCAGAGCCGCCGCAGTCAATGCCGCAGAACAGAATGGTATCGTCTTCCTCGATGAAATCGACAAAGTCTGCCGCCGTGGCGAAGCCAGTGGTGCCGATGTCTCTCGGGAAGGTGTGCAGCGCGACCTGCTGCCATTGATTGAAGGCTGCAGCGTCTCAACCAAATACGGCATGATCAAAACCGACCATATTTTGTTTATCGCCTCTGGCGCCTTTCACCTGGCCAAGCCATCGGATCTGATCCCTGAACTCCAGGGCCGACTGCCGATTCGCGTGGAGCTGAACTCATTAAAGATCAATGACTTCGAGCGCATTCTCACGGAACCCAAAGCCTCGCTCACCAAGCAGTACTGCGAACTGATGGCCACCGAGGGTGTCGAGATCAGCTTTACCGAAGATGGCGTGCGGCGCATTGCCGAGATCGCCTACGACGTCAATGAAGGCACCGAGAATATTGGTGCACGACGTCTGCATACGATTATGGAGCGACTACTAGAAGAAATTTCCTACGACGCCTCGGATCTAGGTGCCAAAGGGGAAAAATTCTCCATCGACAAAGCCTTTGTCGACAAGCAGCTCGGTGAGCTGGCAGCCAATGAAGATCTGACAAGGTTTATTCTCTAATATGAACAATGACCTAAGCAGCACAGTGCCCCGGCGTCTTGCCGTCAATCAAGCCAAAGATTGCCTCAGTATCGACTATGCCGGGGACGTTCGTCACCCACTGCCAGCCGAGTATCTGCGGGTGCACTCCCCCAGCGCCGAAGTGCGCGGCCACGGCAAGGGCCAGGAAGTGCTGCAATTTGGCAAACGCTTGGTGACTATCGATTCCATAACCAAGTCCGGCAACTACGCAATACAGATCTTCTTTAGCGACGGCCACGATTCGGGAATCTTTACCTGGGATTACCTCTACGATCTCGGCGCCAACTATGACAGCCACTGGGAAGTCTATTTGGAAACCCTGAACCAAGCAGGCCAGAGTCGTGATCCGGATACTCAGGTAGTAAAATTGTCATAGGCGCGCGGATGTAAATTCAGCCCTGCGCATTTGCTGATAGACATACCTAAATGGCCAAACTGTCGCTACAATACATGCTCCTTTTTAACGATAGCCGCAACGATGTCTGATAAAACCACCCACTTTGGTTTCCAAACCGTTAATAGCGAAGAAAAGGCCGGCAAAGTTGCCGAAGTCTTTCACTCCGTCGCCTCCAGCTATGACCTGATGAATGACTTAATGTCAGCGGGCATCCACCGTCTGTGGAAGCGCGTCACCATAGAGATGTCTGGCGTGCGTCGCGGCCACAAAGTATTGGATATAGCCGGCGGCACCGGTGATCTAGCCGCTAAATTTTCGCGCATAGTCGGCACTGATGGTCTGGTTGTACTGGCCGATATCAATGACTCGATGCTCAAGGTCGGCCGTGACCGCCTGCTCGATCGCGGTATCGCCAACAATATTCAATTCGCTCAGGCCAATGCCCAGTATCTGCCCTTTCCGGACAATACCTTTGATGTGATTACCATCGCCTTTGGCCTGCGCAACGTCACCGACAAAGAGATGGCCCTGCGCTCCATGTATCGTGTGCTCAAGCCCGGCGGCAAGTTGCTAGTGCTGGAGTTCTCCAAGCCACCGAGCACAGTGCTGTCGAAGATCTATGACGGCTACTCGTTTAATATTCTGCCCAAACTCGGCAAGCTGTTTGCCAGTGACGCCGACAGCTACCAATATCTCGCTGAGTCGATTCGCATGCACCCGGATCAGGAAACCCTGATGGCCATGGTGGAGAAAGCGGGCTTCAGTAACTGCGATTATCACAATATGACCGGCGGTATTGTCGCTTTGCATCGCGGGGTTAAGGCCTAGTGTTTTTCTCCGCACTGCAGTCCGGCGCATTTGAAGCAGCGGAAAAGCTGGTCAATGGCGCGCTGAAATATGATCCGGCGACCCTGCGCAAAATGGGTGAACTGGAAGGCAAATTGCTGCTTATTGAAAGCACTATGCCACCCTTAAAGCTGGCCATGGAAACCAACAGTCAGGGCATCATGTTACACAGTAACTGGCAGGATAAAGCCGACACTACAGTCACTGGCTCCCTGGTTTCAATTGTTGGTCTGGCCGTCAACTCAGCATCCCAGGCATCCTTCTCCGGAACCGGCGTTAATGTATCAGGCGACCTAGACTTTTTGTTAAAAATCAACAATTTAATGGCTGAACTTAATGTAGATTGGGAGGCTATTCTGGCGACCGTTATTGGCGATATTCCCGCTCATTTGATGGCCGCAAACCTGCGTAAATCGGCCTCCATGGCGAAAGATGTCAGTCAGCGAGCAAAGTCTGCAGCCGCCGAAGTGGCCCAGGAAGAACTGCGAGTCACACCCACTTCACCCGAGTTCAATGGCTTCTCGCAACAGGTGAGGGAACTCTCAAGCGGCGTCGAACGCGCCGCGGCACGAATCAATAAAAGCCGTCATATTCTCAGCCAAATGTTGGCCGATCAAAACAGCCCCGCACAACCAAATGAGTCCAACTCTTGATCCGCCTGCGTCGCCTAGTAGCGATTGCTCGAGTTGTTTTCAGATACCGTCTCGACACCTTGCTCGACAAAAGTAAGACGCCTTTGCCTTTGAGACTATTGCTGTCTCCGGCCGTTCTTTGGGGCAAACCCAAAGCCAGTCGCGGTGAGCGTCTGCGCAAAGCGCTAGAAAGCCTGGGGCCGATCTTTGTTAAATTTGGCCAGTTGCTGTCCACTAGACCTGACCTAGTTCCAGAGGATATCTGCTCAGAACTGGCTTATCTGCAAGACAATGTCGCGCCCTTCGACTCGGATAAGTTTCGTCAGATTGTCGAAGAAGCTCTAGGTGACAGTGTCGATGAGATCTTCCTCAGCTTTGAGAAAGAGCCTCTAGCCTCAGCCTCTGTGGCTCAGGTACACGCAGCGGTGTTAAAAGACGGCAGCGATGTAGTGGTTAAAGCGGTGCGCCCGAATATTGAAAAAACCATCGGCAAAGATATAGCGTTGATGTATACCCTGGCGCGACTACTGGCCAAATATAGCCAAGATGGCCGTCGTCTGCGACCGGTAGAAGTGGTCGCGGATTATGAACAGGTGATCTATGACGAGCTCAACCTGCAGGCCGAAGGCGCCAATGCCTCACTGCTGCGACACAATTTCGACGGCTCACCGCTGCTCTATGTGCCGAAGATCAACTGGGACTACTCGAATGAGAAGGTGCTGGTGATGGAGCGTATTTATGGCACGCCAGTAACCAATATCGCCGAGCTAAAGGCGGCTGGGATTGACTTTAAGCTGCTCGCCGAGCGCGGCGTCGAGATCTTTTTCACCCAGGTCTTTGAGCACAACTTCTTTCATGCGGATATGCACCCAGGCAATATTTTTGTCGATACTAGCAATCCGAAAAAGCCTTCTTATATCGGCATTGACTGCGCGATTATGGGCTCACTGAGTAAAGAAGATCAGTACTATATGGCGCGCAACCTAATCGCCATCTTCCAGCGCGACTACCGCAAAGTGGCCGAGCTGCATATTCGCTCTGGCTGGGTGCCTAAATCCACCCCAGTGAATGAATTTACTGGCGCCATTCGTGCGGTTTGCGAACCCATATTTCAGCGCCCGCTCAATGAAATCTCACTCGGCCATATGCTGATCAGCCTGTTTACCACGGCGCGACGCTTTGAGATGGAAGTGCAGCCCTCGTTGGTGCTGCTACAAAAGACCCTGCTCAATATCGAAGGGCTGGGCCGCCAGCTCTACCCGCAGCTGGATCTTTGGACCACGGCTAAGCCGTTTTTGGATCGTTGGTTAAAAGAGCGCTACTCCCCGAAGAGCCTGTTTAAACAATTTAAACAGCTAGTGCCAGACTGGTTGGAGCAGCTGCCGGAGATTCCACCGTTGATTTACTCGGCGCTTAAAACCGCACAGCAGAATGCTGAAAATTCAGCGCAAACCACCGTGGTAACCACTCCAGCGCCCGCGGCTAAAACACAGCCATTGCGTCGATTGATCCCCTGGCTCAGCGCTGCCGCTGTCGGCGTCGGTTTCGGCCTGGCCGTTGCCAGCTGGACTGAATCACTGGCACAGGTGCCTGTGACTAGCCTGACATTGGTTGGCGTTGGTCTACTGATCCTGCTGCTGCGCTAATGCTTTTTACTGTTGTTGGCCCACAACAGCTGCCATAATTCGCGGATCAATTATTTGCTAAGGCATTTGAAAATATGAGTTATCTAGACGATATAGCCTGGAACAGCGATGGACTGGTTCCCGCCATTGCCCAAGATGCGGCAACTGGCCGCGTGCTGATGGTCGCCTGGATGAATGCTGAAGCACTGCAGCTCAGCGTCGACGAACAGCGCGCTGTGTACTGGTCGCGATCACGGAAAAAACTCTGGCGCAAAGGCGAAGAGTCCGGTCATGTGCAACAGATTAAAGAACTGCGCCTCGACTGTGACAGCGATGTGATTGTAATGCAGATAGAACAGCTCGGTGGTATTGCCTGTCACACCGGCCGCGAATCCTGCTTTTATCGCGTGCTCGAGAATGGCGAGTGGAAAACCGTAGACGCTGTAATCAAAGATCCAAAGGATATTTACAAATGACCAATAAGCAATCAAGTGGCGATGTGCTGGCACAGCTCTGCGCTGTATTAGAAGCACGTAAAGCCGCTTCGGCGGAGGACTCTTATGTGGCTAGCCTGCACAAAAGTGGCCTGAATAAGATTCTTGAGAAAGTCGGCGAAGAGAGTATTGAAACTATTCTGGCAGCACGAGACGCACAGGACAGCGGCGATAATACTAAGCTTATCTATGAGACTGCGGACCTTTGGTTTCACAGCCTAGTGATGCTCTCGCATCTTGGGGAAGATGCCCAGGCGGTGCTGGCAGAGCTTGAGCGACGTTTTGATTTGTCGGGGCTTGATGAGAAAGCTGCGCGAGACTCGGATGAATAGTTTATAACTAGATATCATTAAATTTTAGCGAAGGAGTATTGAGATGGGTTTTGGATGGCAGGAACTACTGATTATTTTGGTTATTGTGGCACTGATTTTTGGCACTAAGAAATTGCGTGGCATTGGGTCTGACCTGGGTGGCGCGGTAAAAGGATTTAAAGATTCTATAAGCACTGATGAAGCTGGTGAAGATAAGCCTGCTGGTGATGACGCTAGTGTTAAGAAAGAGAGCGCTGAGACTGAGACTGATAAGCCGCAGAGTTGATGGTCTTGGGCGGCCGATTAGTTGCTGTCATCTCGACAGAGCGTAGCGACGAAGGGGCTCTTGGTTGAGCGCAGGCAAATCCATGCAGACCCTTTGCGATCGGTCCCATGTGTTTGTTATTTTCAGCGTTCACGCAACTCGCTGTCGCTCAAACAGGGCGCTCTCTTAATCTGAAAAGAACAAACCCATAAGCGGGCCCTGATTGATCGCAAAGGGCCTCCATGGCTTCGCTGAGCGATAGCACGCCATACTGCCATCCTTAGAGAGCACCTTAATCTGTCATCCTGAGAGAGCGCAGCGAACCGAAGGATCTCATGCAGGATGGCCGCGTAAATATGAAAGGCAGTACGCCACGAAGATCCCTCGACTACGCTCGGGATAACACTAAATAAGGCACCACAAAACAATGTTTGATATAGGCTTCTCCGAACTGCTGGTAATCGCCACTGTCGCCCTGATAGTGATGGGACCTGAGCGTCTGCCACAAACAGTTCGCAGCATCAGTCTATGGATCGGCCGCTTCAAACAAATGCTCGCCACAGCGCGAAAGGACTTCGAACAGGAAGTCGGCATGGACGATATTCGCCAACAGCTGCACAATGAAAAAATCATGCGCGAACTCAGCCAGACTAAGGAAAACCTGCAACAAACCCTAGACGCCACCTCACTGCAAGCCGCCTCTCTAGAGGAAACCTTCAAGAGCCCCCTAGAGGACATGACCGCTCTCGAGACTAAGCCGTCAGAGACCAAACCCGACTCGAAAAAGACCGCAGCCGATGAGTGAAGAACCCCTAGAAAGCCAACCGTTTATGGCCCACCTGATTGAATTCAGAGACCGTATACTGCGCGCCATAGCATCTGTAGCGCTTATTTTTATCGGTCTGTTCTCGTTCAGCAACGAACTCTACCTCTACGTCTCCGAGCCCCTGCGTCAGTACCTGCCCGAATCATCAACCATGATCGCCACCGACGTCACCTCACCCTTTTTAACCCCGTTTAAATTAACTCTGGTGCTGTCGCTATTTGCCGCCATGCCCTATGTGCTCTACCAAATCTGGGCCTTTGTTGCACCGGGACTCTACCAGCGCGAAAAGAAAATCGTGATCCCCCTCTTTTGTTCTAGCGTGATACTGTTTTACGCCGGCATGGCCTTCGCCTACTACGTGGTATTCCCTCTGGTGTTTATGTTTTTTACCAGCGTCGGGCCCGAGGGCGTCGCCATCATGACCGATATCCGCAGCTATTTAGACTTCGTATTAAAACTGTTTTTCGCCTTTGGCATCAGCTTTGAAATCCCCATCGCCGTGGTTATCCTCTCTTGGATGGGTGCCGTGGATCCAGATAACCTGGCGAAAAAACGGCCCTACGTCTTTATCCTCTGCTTTGTCTTTGGCATGTTGTTAACGCCGCCGGACATACTCTCCCAAACCCTGCTCGCCATACCCATGTGGCTACTGTTTGAAATCGGCATCGTGTTTGGTCGATTGGTAAAACCTAAGACAGATAACAGCTAAGTCGCACTGCCGCACCCAAAATCATTCACAGACCTTTTACAACCAACCATGTACAACCACAACAAAATCTTTATACTGTTTATCCATACAGTATTTGTACTCCGTCATGTCCTACGCCGAACTCCACTGCATCAGCAATTTCACCTTCCTCCGCGGTGCCTCACATCCCCATGAACTGGTCAAACGCGCCAGCGACCTTAACTACAACGCCCTAGCCATCACCGACGAATGCTCCCTGGCCGGTGTCGTCAAAGCCCATGTCGCCGCTATAGACCATGACCTAAAACTGATTATCGGCAGCGAATTCCGTCTCGACGGCCACAAACTTATCGCTCTGGCCCCCAACCGCCAAGCCTATTCCGAACTCTCCGCCCTGATCACCCTAGCCCGCCGCCGCAGCGACAAAGGCAACTACCAACTCGACTGGAACGACCTCAAAGGCAACCTGCGCAACGCACTGCTCATCTGGATACCTTCACAACAGCTCGCCGCAGACCACCAGCGCGGAGAACAACTCAGCCACTGGTTCAAAGACCGACTCTGGATCGGTGTCACTCACCTCCTCAGCGGCCATGACGCCAACGACTATTATTACTACCGCAACCTCGCCGCCATGTGGCAACTGCCTATGGTCGCCTGCGGCGACGTGCATATGCACAGCCGCCAGCGCCAACCACTTCAAGACACCTTAACCGCCATCCACCACAACTGCTCCGTTATGCAACTGGGACAACGACGCTTTGCCAACGGCGAACGCCACCTGCGCAGCCTCAATCAGCTGGAAAAACTCTATCCCGGCGCCCTGCTGAGAGAGACATTAAATATAGCCAAACGCTGCCATTTCTCACTGGAAGAACTGCGCTATGAATACCCCTCAGAAGTGGTGCCGGAACATCTCACCGCCACCGAGCAACTGCGCTTTTTGGTCGAAGAAGGCGTAGGCAAGCGCTGGCCCGATGGCATTAGTTCAACCATCCGCAAGCAGATTGAATATGAATTACAGGTGGTCGCTGAGCTTAACTATGAAAGCTATTTTTTAACCGTCCACGACATAGTCGCGTTTGCTCGCAGTCGTAATATTCTCTGCCAAGGGCGTGGTTCAGCAGCCAATTCAGTGGTCTGTTACTGCCTGTTTATCACCGAAGTCTCACCGGACCAGATATCGCTACTCTTCGAGCGCTTTATCTCCCGCGAACGCAACGAGCCACCGGATATAGATGTGGACTTTGAGCATCAGCGCCGGGAAGAAGTGATTCAATATATCTATAAAAAATACAGCCGCGAACGGGCCGCTCTGGCTGCCACGGTGATCAGTTACCGACCTCGCAGTGCGGTGCGCGATGTGGGCAAAGCCCTGGGACTGGACGCATTGTTTATTGAGCAGCTCAGCCAATCCATGTCTTGGTGGGATCGACAGGCTGATCTGCAGGCACTGTTTCAACAGCAAGGAGCCAGTAATCAAGGGAGCGGTTGCCAAGAGAGCGACAGCCAAGGACAGATGGCCGAACACTTTTTTAAACTGCTTAATGAGATCCTCGGTTTCCCCCGTCATCTATCCCAGCATGTGGGCGGTTTTATTATTACCAAAAGTCCCATCAGCACTCTGGTGCCCGTGGAGAACGCCAGCATGGCAGATCGCACGGTGATTCAATGGGATAAATACGATATCGAAGCACTGGGGCTACTGAAAATCGACGTCCTCGCCCTGGGTATGCTCAGCGCAGTGCATCGCTGTTTTGATCTGATTAGCGACCATCAGCAGATCGATTTAACCATGCAATCTATCCCCAAAGATGATCGCGCTACCTACGATATGCTCTGCGCCGCCGACAGTGTCGGTGTCTTTCAGATTGAATCTCGGGCCCAGATGGCTATGTTGCCGCGCCTAAAGCCACGCTGTTTCTACGACCTTGTTATTGAAATTGCCATTGTCCGTCCTGGGCCCATTCAAGGCGGTATGGTGCATCCTTATTTGCGCCGTCGGCAGGGCTTGGAAACGGTGGACTATCCCAGCCAAGAGATTAAATCCGTGCTGGAACGGACATTGGGAATACCGGTATTTCAGGAGCAAGTTATTCGCTTGGCTATGGTTGCCGCTGGATTTAGCGGCGGTCAGGCGGATCAATTACGTCGCGCCATGTCCAGTTCCGGGAAAAGCGGATCCAGCTCAGGCAGCAACCCCACCCTCGCCCATTTTGAGAAAAAACTTACCGACGGCATGATGGCGCGAGGCTACTCTCTGGATTTTGCCGAACGCCTGTTTAAGCAGATCCAAGGCTTTGGGGTCTATGGTTTCCCCGAGTCTCACTCCGCCAGCTTTGCCCTCCTCGCCTATGTCTCCGCCTGGCTTAAATGCCACCACCCTGCAGCCTTTTGCTGCGC
>Ga0307488_10000895_pt1 | contig 24695 bp, 16 predicted proteins | sample SB02metaG_FD_202248 | JGI IMG/M metagenome (GOLD analysis project Ga0307488, IMG submission 202248) | Sea-ice brine microbial communities from Beaufort Sea near Barrow, Alaska, United States - SB 0.2 | ecosystem: Environmental > Aquatic > Marine > Coastal | place: USA: Alaska | collected... | reverse complement strand
GGTTACTGCGACGTAAATACACATCATGGTGTGCAATCTCAGTATTTGATACTTGCGCCTGCGATGGCGTGAATGCTTCACTTATTAATGGCAGTTTTCGAAATTCACATATACTAGACGCTGCTTGGACAAAACCACTCGAACCGCAGACAAAAACTTGATCAACCGCATCTATATTGGCAACCTGAGACAATAATTCATGACTCACTCTTCCTGATAGAGGTCGTTCGCTTTGGCCTCGAGTAGTAATCATCTGGAGTGTAAAGTGTTGGTGTTTCTGAGCGATTGACTGCAACTCTCGAGCAAAATTAAAATCGGCATTGGTTTTTTCCCAATACATTAAAGTGACTGACGTTGGCATGCCTTTTCTCGCCATGGTGCGAATTTGACTCATCATGGGTGTAATGCCACTGCCTGCAGCCAGAAGCAGCAAGTGAGCAGGCATAGGCGTGGGCAACAACATATTACCAAAAGGGTTGCCTAGTTCTAAGCGGTCACCCACCCCAATATCGTTACACAAATATTCGCTCATCAAACCGCCATGTTCGCGGCGTACGGTAATCTGAATGCGGCGACCATCAACCGGGTCGCTGCTGATGCTGTAGCTGCGCGTAATATTTCGTCCCGCAATCGTTGCTGTAATATTGCAATGCTGGCCAGCGATAAACCCTGGCCAATTACGATTGGCTTTTAGTGTCAGCGTTTTGGTATCTGGGCTCTCAGACATGACTGAAATAACCCGCCCAAAACATCTACTCCAAGCGCGAGTGGATCCCAGTTGCTGTGCCCAAAAGTCAAATTGTGCTGGGTTAATCAGCGGCGATATCAAGTTTTCGCCCCATGTTTTAAAAGCTTGCATCACTTTCTCTCTTTGAAAATAGCTTAATTGCGACCGATAATATACAAGTGTATATACACTTGTCAATACATGTGTATATACGAGTGTCATCACAAGTGTATATGCATACGTGTTTACAACGGTATATCAATGGGTTAACGTGCTGTTTTTAGCCTATGAAACTCATCATGCGCCTTACCAGAAAAAAAAATACTGACTTAGAGCAGGACAAACCTAAACGCAAACCCGCTATTTCAGAGCAGGAGTTGATGGATGCTGCTGTGAGGCTAGTGGATTCCAAGCGGAGCGTGTCGAGTCTTAGCCTTAGGGAAATTGCACGGGAAGCCGGTATCGCGCCGAATAGCTTTTACCGACATTTTAGGGACGTTGATGAACTTGCTGTGGCATTAATTGATCGGGCAGGGCGCGGTCTTCGAGGCACAATACGCGAAGCACGCAAGCGACTTGAAAACGGCCGAGGCGGGGTACGTAGTTCGGTGGAAGTGTTTATGGAAGCACTGGATGATGAGCAGAAATATCTGAAAATTTTGCTTCGTGAGATTTCAATCGGATCAGATGCCTTTCGCAATGCAGTTGATCGTGAACTCAACTATTTCGAAGAGGAGTTAAATGATGAATTGCTGCGCATCGCAAAGACTAGTGGTAAAGAAATTCACGCACCACGCCTGGTCGCCAAGGCAATAACTCGACTGGTATTTACCCTTGGCGCCTCTGCCGCGAATATGAATATTGAACAGCGCAACGATTTAACCCAAGAGACAGTAACGATGGTGCGGATGATTATTATTGGTGCTAACGCGATGGTTAAGCGAAAATAATTCAGAAATACAATCAAAATTAATTAAAATCGGGTCAAATTGTGTTTGATCCTTTTTTCAATATTTTCAAGTCTAGTATCAACCTCACGCTTTAAAAAAAGTCTAGATTGTTATCAAGAGTATCAAAATGGCAAACACTCAGAGTGAATTATTGTCATAGGAATAATGAAATATAACTAGCAACATATCGATTGAAATCACAGAACAAGACGACTATTTGGATCACTTAAAGCCTGACAATATAGCTCGCTTCTATTATTAGACCACATTAATTGTGCCACTAGAGGTAAAAGGTGCTTAGGGATTCATTTAGATTACTCAAACCTAGATTTATTTTTTTGCATGTAGTTGAAAAGGATTAAGTTATTGAGATCCTTTGAGCTATTAAGTGCATTTAAAACGCCAGTTTGGTCTTCTTTACTTCTGTTTTGCCCAAGCTTTAATTGACCTTCTAGTGTTGTTAGCTCGATTTTAAACCCTACTATGGCTGCTAACATTTTGTTCTTAATTTGGTCGGTGACTATATCCCGTTCAACCAATAGTTGCGGCTCATATTTTTCTACAACTTGATCGACTGCTTTTAATGTTGCTTCTGGGTCAAGTAAAGTGACAACGCCATAGGCATGTACAGCCGCATAATTCCAGGTCGGCACTGCGGGTTTAGTGGTGTACCAACTAGGAGAGATATAACCATGTGGTCCAGTAAAGATGACCAGCACATTCTGACCTTCTAAGTCTTTCCAATGAGGATTAGCTTTAGCACAATGAGCATATAACACACCTTGTTCACCTTCATCTGCATGTAAAACAAAGGGCAGATGTGTGGCTGATAGTCCGTTTTCAGAGCATATCACCACACCAAAACCAAACTCTTCGATAAATCGATGCTTATGGGTTATCTCTGTCATTTTAAATTTATTTGGAATAAACATAATGCGGCTGCTCCTTTGTCTTTTTGGTTGTTGGTTTGGTCAATTTGGCTAATAATTTGAACTGGGTTTGTGGCCATTCTGGTTTGATAATGCTGTAAAAGGCACTGCTGCGGATGCTACCGTCTTGTTGAATACGACAATCACGGTGAATACCTTCAAAGGTTGCACCTATGGCTGAAATAGCTGTTCTTGAACGTTGATTTTTTTGATGTGTTTGAAATGCCACTCTGTTGAGCTTGAGTGTTTCAAATGCATGGATTAACAATAAAAGTTTACAGCGTCGATTAACGAAACTTCTTTGAGCACTGGGGTTTAAAAAGGTAAAACCAATTTCAATGGATTTGTGCTCTACAGAAATATTCAGGTAGCTAGTTGAACCCACAATTTCATTTTGTGTTTTATCTACGATAACAAAAGGATGCTGAATATTTAAACGGGCTTTTTCAATACAAGACTCAACCCACTGTTTGGTGATATCTAGGGTTTGACAATAGTTAGCTGTGGTCCATTGCCAAATTGCCAGATCTTTGCCAGCGCGATACAAGTCTTTTATATGACTAGGTTGCATTGGTTTAAGTGCCACATATTCGTCTTCCAATATCATCGATTCTTGAGTCATCATTTATCTTCTCTTCTCTTCTTTTGATTTGTTAGATTCGCTATTATTGCTGTATTTTGGTCTAATTAAATCAACCAAAAGTCAATTTTTATCTAGACCAATGAATGTATTTAAATTGCAGAATATAAACAGCTCCCAAGCCAAGTATTTGCAGCTTGCAGAAACGGTTAGGTGTGCCATTAGGCAAGGTCAGCTGGCTGCTGGTGATAAGTTGCCATCGGTTAAATCCATAAGCGAAGATTTAGGTTTAAACCGGCATACGGTGATGAAGTCTTTAGCTGAGCTGGTTGCTGAAGGTTGGATTGAGTCAATCCAAAGGGTTGGCTGCAAAGTGGTGTCTCATTTACCAATCGAGAATAGCAGCCGGCAAGCATTGTCTAAAGTGGCAGGTATTAGCAACCATATCGACTATCGCTTTGTGCGTTCGGGTAGCGCATTACCTTCTTATCCAGCCAATCGTTTTGAGTACAACTTTTCTGGTGGTCAACCTGATTTAGATTTGTTTCCTTTTGATGAGTTTAAACGTTGTATGTCTGAAGTATTGTCTCGGCCTAACGCGGCTCAATTAAGCTATGGGCAAAGTGCTGGCACACCTGAACTCATAGAACAAGTAAAGACCTATCTGCGTAAGTCTAGAGCGATTACCGAACGTGAAATTGTGATCACCAATGGTTCACAAGAAGCACTGTTTATCGTGTCGCAATTGCTACTGCAGTCAGGTGATAAAGTAGCAGTTGAAGAGCTGGGTTATCCCCCTGCGATGTCGGCGTTTAGCAATACTGGTGCAGAATTGGTGGGGGTTAAGCAAGATGCTCAGGGGATGTGTCCTGATAACTTAGAAGTACAAATACTAAAAGGTAACATTAGGTTGATTTACCTGACGCCTTTGCACCAATACCCTACGACGGTCACGTTAACGGTGAGTCGAAGGATGGCTATTTATCAGCTTGCTGCACAGCACAAAATCCCCATAGTAGAAGATGATTACGATCATGAATTCCATTACCGTTGTCAACCTCTTCCGCCCATGGCAACCGAAGATCCAGCGCACCTGATTATTTACCTTTCGACCTTTTCAAAAATAATGTTTCCAGGTGCCAGGATTGGCATCATGGCTGTCAGCAAAGCTATGGCAAAAGCAGTGACTGAATATCGATTAATGATTTGCCATAAAAGCAATGTGTTGATGCAAGCTGCATTAGCTAAATGGATGGCAGTCGGTGGTTTTGAACGGCACTTAAGGCGTACCACTCGGGTCAATCTGCAGCGCAGAAACCATGCTGTTTTGGTACTAAAACAATACCCCTGTTTTGAATTTGATATTCCTGATGGCGGTATGGCTCTTTGGGTGAAGTTGAAACATAACACGGACATTATTCAAGGTACCCCCAGCGCTGAGTGGTTAGCCAATAAGTGTCAAGCACTGGGTGTCTATATCCAACATGAAAAGCAGTTCTGCTTCGATAAGAAAAACGCCCGAGATGGTTTTATACGTTTGGGATTTGCAGGAATGAATGAAAATAAGTTTGCTGAAGGAATAGAATTGTTAGTCAATAGCTTAAACATTAAACATTAGTTATCTAAGCCTGCCCATTATTGTAGGAAAACATAGAGATTATATGCCTGAACGAATTGCCTGTAAAATATTGGGATTAAGCAGCGCTTTTGTATCTGTGGAAATAGTGGATAGTCATTGCGCGCGCTTTGTGGACTTTGTTTGTTGACTAACATTCTAAAGATTAGCAGGCCTTCAGTAGGCCTGTTTCTGCTAGCAATTGCACGCTTTTTAAGCGAGCTTGCATATTATGTATTGGCATCGACACGATGACTTCGTCTACGTTGGTGGCTTCAATGAATTTGCTTAGTTTATCGGTCACTGTCTGTTTTGATCCCACCATAGCGTAACGTAAAATATTCGACAGCATCCCTTGGTCTGCTACAGAACAAATTGTAGATATGTCATCCATTGGCTTGGCAAACGGTCGATTTGCTCCTCTTCGCATGTTCATAAATTGTTGCTGCACAGAAGTGAATAGATATTCGGCTTCTTCGTCACTATCAGCAACTACTGCCATCAGCCCAGCCATTATATAAGGCTTTTGAGATTGTTCTGACGCTTGAAAGCTCGAACGATAAAGGCTGATTGCGTCGAACAGTTGATCTGGAGCAAAGTGAGACGCAAAAGAGTAGGGCAGTCCAAATTGACCCGCTAGTTTGGCACTGTACAAACTTGATCCTAACAACCAAATGGGAATGTGTGTATTCGCACCAGGAACGGCTACTATATTTTGCCCAGCTTGCGGTGCGGCTAAATAATGTTGGAGTTCGCGGATTTCTTCAGGGTAATCATCGACTTCAGAACTGAGATTACGCCTTAAAGCTCTAGCAGTTGCCATATCTGTTCCAGGTGCACGCCCTAAACCTAAGTCCACTCTATCCGGAAACAAAGTCGCAAGAGTGCCAAATTGTTCTGCAATCACTAAAGGAGAATGGTTTGGTAACATCACGCCACCTGAACCAATTCTAATTTTAGACGTGGCGGCGGCAATATGTCCCAACACCACGGCTGTCGCAGAGCTAGCTACGCCAAACATGCCATGATGCTCTGCTAACCAAACTCGGTTGTAACCAGATTGTTCTGCCTGTATCGCCAGTTTACGGGAGTTTTCAAGTGCGTCGGCAATACTTGAGCCTTCAGCAATAGGAGCAAGGTCAAGCAGTGAAAATGGTAATGGCATAGATAACCTGATGGATATAATGTAATTAAATTAACATTATCATAAGTGCATCAGGCGAGCTGTTCTTTTCATGTTTTTGATGAGCACTTAATTGTCATCTAGAACCAAAATAGTACTTTCTGCTAAATTTTATCAACTCAATAAAGGGTTGGTTTGTTAGATTGCGTCTTGCTGATTTTCTGGCTTGGCTATTATGAATGCGTCCAGTTGATTACAGTTTTGGTAGGCATTCATGATTTTTGGAAATGACGTCATATCAACCTCAAATCGCAGCGCGTTGTAGACCTGAGGGATCAAATAAACATCTGCGAGGGTGGGCTGCTCGCCAAAACAGTATTGTGTTTTATCTAACAGGGTTTCCAATGCTTCAAACCCTATGACTATCCAGTGGCGATACCAAACTAATTTTTGTTCGCTATCCACTTTCATTTCTTCGGTCAGATAATTGAGTATCCGTAAATTACAGATAGGGTGGATGTCACAAGCAATCATATCCACAAAGCTTTGCATTTTTGCTGCCTGAAAGGGATCAGGCAGTGTTAATGTAGAGTTAGGATATAGGGCATCTAAGTAACTCAAAATAGCGCCTGATTGAGCTAAAAATTGCCCTGTATCGGTTTCTAAACATGGTACTAACCCTTGTGGTTGTTTCGTTAAGTAGTCAGCGCTTTTATGTTCTTTTTTTAGCAGATTGACTGGCTCGATACTATGCTCAATTTGCTTTAGATTTAAGGCTATTCTGACTCTGTAAGCAGCAGATGAGCGATAGTAACTATATAGTTTCATGGTTAAAGCCTATATCTTTGCGGGTAAAACAGTCGCAACCACTTCCCCAAAACCAATTCTGACTGCGCCTTCTTTACTGCAAGATGCACGCATTATGATACTGTCACCATCTTCTAAGAAGGTGCGTTTTTCGCCATTGGGTAGGTCAATAGGGGTTTTGCCGCCTTTACTCAATTCAAGTAACGACCCGGCTTCTTCATATGTCGGCCCAGATTGCGTGCCTGAACCCAATAGATCGCCCGAACGCATCGCACAACCATTGCTTGCATGATGGGTTATTAGTTGTGCAGGGGTCCAATATGAATATTTAAAATTAGACTTTGATAGTTGCGCCATCTGTTGCTTGTTTTCAAGCATCGCTTGGGTCTGTATAAAACAACTTAAGTCGATATCTAGACCGCCATTTTGAGTATTCTGCTCACTGCTTAAATGTGGCAACGGCTGTGGGTCTGTTTCTGGGCGCGTAAAATTGCTGCGATAGGGTGCTAATGCTTCCATGGTAACTATCCACGGTGAAATAGTTGAGGCAAAACTTTTCGCTAAAAATGGCCCTAATGGTTGGTATTCCCACGCTTGAATATCTCGCGCCGACCAGTCATTAAAAATACACACTCCAAACAGATGTTTCTCGGCGTTTTCGATGTTTATAAGTTCGCCCATTTGGGTGCTTTTACCTACAAACAAGCCCATTTCTAATTCGTAATCTAAACGTTTACAGGGGCCAAAACTAGGCTCTGTGGCATCAGGTGCCTTGGTTTGTCCTACTGGACGGTGAAACTTTTGGCCAGAGATGCCAATTGTAGAAGAACGGCCATGATAACCAATGGGTATCCATTTATAGTTAGGTAATAATGGGTTATCTGGGCGGAACAATTTTCCTATAGCGGTAGCATGATATATGGAAGTATAAAAATCAGTGTAATCGCCAATCTGGCAAGGCATACCAAACTCTATCTCATCTTGAGCAATCAAGGTTAGCGTTAATGTATTTTGTAATGGGGAGTCTGTGCGTAGTGCCTTAGATAATGACAGTCTTAGTGCAGAGTTGGCTTCAACACCTAAGTTCATTAAAGCATTTAAAGTAGTCTGGCTGGCGGCTTCTAACGCTGTTTGAGCACTGCCATTGAAGAGGTTCATTTTTGCTACAGCGGCTAAATCAAGCACTTGATTGCCAATGGCCACGCCGCCTCTTAGAGCTTCTTCCTGCCCCTTACGTTTAAATATAGCAAAAGGTAAGTTCTGAATAGGAAAATCACTATCACTATTAGCAGAACTAACCCAACTGGTAAGGTTGATATCATGTGTTTCATTAATCATTTGCATATTTTTTTCTCTCAATTATTTATTCACTTTTAGCTTGTAGCTAGAAACTCGCAGCTGCTCTTAAGCTTTCCCATCAAAATGTTTTTTTAGATTTCCCCAACAACCGAGGTAGTTTTTTTGTCTAGTTGCTGTGTGTAACGCAAATTCTGTAGGTGCAATCACATAACGCGACTCAAACATAAACGCTAAGGTATTATCGTATTTCTTTGGCGAAAGCTGGTTATTGGATGCTTTTTCAAAGACCTCGGCTTCTGGCCCATGGGGCGTCATGCAGTTATGCAAACTCATACCGCCGGGTTCAAAGCCTTTTTCTTTTGCATCATATACGCCATGAATCAACCCCATAAATTCACTCATTACATTGCGATGATACCAAGGTGGTCTAAAGGTATTTTCAGCCACCATCCAGCGTGGAGGGAATATAACAAAGTCCATGTTGGCGGTGCCTTCGGTATCTGAAGGTGATGTTATGACTGTAAATATGGAGGGGTCAGGATGATCAAAGCTCACTGTGTTGATCACATTAAAGCGCGATAATTCGTATTTGTAAGGGGCACTATTCCCCACCCATGCCACCACATCTAGTGGGCTGTGGCCTAACTGTGCTTGATACAACCCACCGCAAAATTTAGTGACTAAACTACTGGCTTGTTCTTTGTCTTCAAACCAAGCAGTTGGATAGTGAAAGTCACGTTGATTAGCAAATCCATTGGCACCTACCGGGCCTCTTTCTGGCAAGGTAAAAGGTGCTCCGTAATTTTCACAGAGGTAGCCACGGATGGGGTCATCCATAGGTTCTATTTGAAACTTAATGCCACGAGGAATAACCATTATCTCACCAGGTTTAACTGTGAGTAATCCTAACTCTGTGCGGGCTATTAATTCACCTTGCTCGGGTACAAATAATAACTCGCCATCGGCATTACAAAAATAACGATTTTCCATGCCCTTATTAGCTGAATAAAGATGTATGGCGATGCCAATATGGGTATTCGCATCCCCATTGGCAGCAATAGTGGTGAGCCCATCAATAAAGTCGGTAGGTGTTTTTGAAATAGGTTGTGCGTCCCAACGCATAACATTCGGTGGGCATGGCGGACCGCTCAAAGGGGCTGTACGCAGCAGACCTTTATCTATAGGCGAATAATCCCCCATGCTGATTGATGGCCGAATACGGTACATCCATGTGCGACGATTTTGATGTCTAGGGGCAGTAAAGGCTGTGGTACTAAATTGCTCTGCATACAAACCGTATGCACACTTTTGCGGATTAAACTGACCAATCGGTAATGCGCCTTTCAACGCTTCTGATTCATGTTCGTTATTAAACCCATGGGAATAACAAATATCATTTGGCTTAGTCATTGGTTTACCCCGTTGGGTGAATTTTTAATATACTCTCATATGAAACTATATTGCTGTTATTATCAACCTTTATTCACTTTGATTGTGCTGTATTTTATTCTTTACGAGAAACAGGTTGCTAAGAAAACATGAAAAATGATGACATAGATAATGACAATATAAATAAGGAAAAAATCGATTCAGTGCAACTCAAGCAATTTGTTCCTTACAGAATGGTTCATTTGGCCGCGAATATAAGTTTGGCATTATCGAAAATTTATAAACAAGAATTTGATATCACTATTCCAGAATGGCGAGTGTTGGCACAATTAGCTGAACAAAAAAAACTCTATTCTAAAAACATTGGGGAAATTACCTCAATGAATAAATCTAAAGTATCGCGGGCTGTGAAAGCCTTAGAAAGTAAAGCTTACTTAATAAGGCAAACAGACAAAAATGATAACCGCGCAGCTTATTTATCTTTAACTAGTCAAGGCAAGACGCTTTATCAAAATATTGCACCGAAGGCGCTACAATGGGAAAGGCAATTTATTGGTGTGTTGGAAGCGAGTGAACACAGAAATTTAATGAAGATTTTGGATAAGTTAGATCAACAAGTTTTGTTGATTGGTGAAGATTAAATCGGGGTATAAGTGTATATCAGAGCTTAAATTCAGTTGTGTTAAGATGTGACCAGGGTAAGTTATCTGTAGCAGCTTATATTCGATCTTACAGTTTTGAGGATAAGCTTCGACCTAATATTCCAGCCGCTTCGAGCGAATTTCCGACCAGTCAGTAATGATACCTCCTAATACAATTTTATTGAAGAAGCGGACGGTCTAAGTGTTGAGTTGCAATGATGAGCTCTGCCAATATTTGACATTTAATACCCGCTTTTTATTTTGCATTATCAGGCACGACAGCGGCGTTAACCTATTTTACGTGTTTTTGAAAGACGGTGACAGCATTGTGGAGTCCGTGTTGAACGCCTTGTTATTTGATTGATTTGCTTTTGTGAGCACATACACTATCTACTTAGGAGCATTTTTATTACTTATATTCATGAGATACAAAGATGCTGCAAGCGCAAAAACAGATAATGCTAAGTAAATTGCATCTAGAGGAGTTGAAAATTTAATGTCCACAACAGCTCTGAAAAACTCAATTATTACCGCAAGAATTACTACTCGGACAATCTTATCTTTAAGCTCATCAAAAGACTGAATGTTAAATGGATGTTTAATATCACTGACTTCAGATTCATCAATCGGAGAGATAAATAGCCTGTATATACCTGTACCAAAGATAAGTAAAACAATGGCAACTAGATAAATATCTATAGCTAATATAATATCGGTAACAATGTAATCATGAATATCTTGAGTTTCGCGGCCAAGGTAGTAATTAATGCTTGTTAAAGTTACCTTTATAATATCCATAGTACCAACTATAAATAGTATTAAAGAGCCAAGCAAACTTGAAGTGACGGGGATAAGAACCAACAATCGAGAGTTCCATAAAAAGTGTTCGAAAACTGATTCTATTTTTTTCATTAAGTCACGCTCCAATTGAAACAAAATTGTAAATTGCAGCTCTTAACTGCATTAAAAATATCTTTATGCTAACTCATTTAAAACTTAATTCACAATACATCGGTTTGCTAACTTGAGTTCGCATAACCCTTGGTTCTGCGCCACGTCTGTAGCAGCCATTTGTTAGGCCAACTTAGTTGTGTGAGGATAGTTATCTATCGTTAACCACCGAATGCAACAAAACTTAGGCCTACATAAACTCCGTAGGCGGCCAAGAGTATTCCCCCCTCCAATCGACTTAGACGACGCCCAGTATACAAAAACAGAAATAGTAATACCGACGATGCAAGCATGACCCATTGGTCGAATTGCAGAATTCTCACGTGAACTGGAAGCGGTTGAAGTAAAGCAGATACTCCTAATATCCCAAACAAATTAAATATATTGCTTCCAAGTATGTTTCCAACAGCCACATCAGCGTGCCGACGTAGAGCAGCAATCACAGAAATTGAAAGCTCTGGGAGAGATGTACCAACAGCGACCAAAGTCAAGCCGATGACCGCCTCAGAAACTCCTAAACTTTTAGCAATACCAACCGCTCCAACAAGCAGTACCTGTGATCCTGAAATTAACAGCAACAGCCCCATTATCACAGCAGTTACAGTCCAACCTACTGACTTCGGTAACTCGTGAACTTCTTCTGCTTCAGCTATGTTTAGTTCCGCAGCTGGTGCGTTGATGCGTTCACTCCAATAAGCCCATACCAAGTATGCAACTAAGGCAATCAGTAACAACACGCCATCCGCACGCCCTAGTGCGCTTCCACCAACTAAAACCAAAAATAATATACTAGCAGCAACTACAGTGACAGCATCTCTACGTAATGCCAAAGGCTTGATCGTCATCGGCGCGATGAGAGCACATATTCCTAGAATTAGTAAAACATTACCTATATTGCTACCCACTACGTTTCCAATAGCAATATCCGGCTGTTGATTTAAGGCTGCATTTACAGAAACCACCAATTCTGGCGCTGAGGTTCCGAAACCTACGATAACGAGACCGCTTAGTAATGGCGATACACCAAGCCGCTGCGAAGCAGCTAATGAACCACGAATCAACGCTTCACCACCAATGGTAAGTAAACCCAAGCCGAGTAATAAAAACAATAAATTAATCATGATTCGTCGATTCGTCGTTTCCTAGTTTTAATTTGAATAAGCCTACAGAGAAGATCCACGTTACATGTAGGACCAAACATATCACCAAATAAACGGACAGTAACATGGCGCTAAGGGATTGCGTTTAATGCTTTTTATGTGCAGCCATATACTCTCTTACGATGCTTATCCACTTCTGCCACAACATCGCTCACTGTTGCCTTTCTATGTATGGCATAACTAGGTAACGCCTCAAATAAGTGCTGCCATCTCAATTGAGGAACAAATTGTGAGTTTGCATGAACATAGGGGAAACACACATTCTGAATAAAAAACATACTGACTTTAGAAGGCCTTGATGGCAATAAGAAAATCAACATCTGTTATCGATTTCCGCACTCAAACCTAACGCTATAGGTAAGCTAGCGGTTTTTACTCCAACATGTACCTGAAGACACAGCCGCTGACTATCCGCAATCTGCTAAATTGAGTCAGTCAACAAGAGAATCACGAACGGCCGCAAATCGGAGGCGACCATCTATGAGTGAAAAGTCGAATTCTTGAAAATCGGTGGATAATTATAGTTATTAAGTTGTCGATTTAGCTGCGGATGTGGGGTTTAGGATGAACTTTCTATTTCAAAATATTACGTTTTGTGGAGATTTATTTTATCAAGTTCTAAATTCTAATAGTTTTCACAAAGTCTGGGCACATAGTTCTCTGTCAGATTTGGTTAAGCTTTATTCTTAATGGTTGTCAGGTTAAGTGCTGACTATTCCAAAACATCCTATTTAACTTAAGCGACCTCCCCTGCCTTTTTTAGCAGAAGCAAACCTAATCGATACAACTGAGTTGTTCAAAAAATAGTGAAAGTGTCAATTTTAACCATTCCTAGGTATTAATCTTCATACTTTGTTGCGCTATCACTACTGTTTAAGTTCATTTCACTGCTATATTCTGATACTTGTCGCTAGTTTATAAGGAACGTGTGTAATGACTCCCCGTGTTTGGAACAGTCTGTTATTAAAGGTTTTATGCATTATTTCAGTATTAGTCAGTCCCGCGTGTTTTGCCTTCAGCCAAATAGTACTCGATCAAATACTTGAACAAAGTCCTGACACCATGAAAATTGGATTAATGGCGTTAGCTGCTGTGTTTGTTTTTTTACTATTGTTGGTCATTTTCATTAAAATACAATTGGGAAGCGCCCGTAAAAAACAAAAAAAGCACAACACTGCATTAGCAGATAAACAATCCTTACTTAACGATTTCAAAGTTGGAATGTTGCACGTTAATCAGGCCGGTGAGATTATTTTTGCGAATCGAGTCGCGGCGTTTTTTCTAGGCAGTAAAGAAGATAAGTTAATTAATAGATCTTTAACGGAGGTGTTTGATAACGGGGTGCAAGAATCCATTAACGCGGCTTTAGCATCTAATCAATATGTGCCTCTGCAAACTTATGTGGCAGCTAGTAAACGTCATTTGCAATTAGGATTCAGTAAACAGTCGGATATCAATCATGGTATAGCCAGTGTTATTTCTCTTGCAGATGTGAGCAATTATCAGCATCAAATTGAACTGCAATCTTCTCGCTTAACTAGCTTAAATAAAGGTTTACAACAATCAGGCTTAGCTCAGCTCAGTATCAACTTTGATAATAATACTTTTACCTCGGACCAACTATTTGCCGATTTGTTGTTGGCAACGGCACCTTTAGGTGGTGAGCTCAATCAATTAAAGAAATTACTGAATAGCAAAGCTGTGTTCGAGTTGGAACAGGCTTTGGAAACGAGTAAGAAGCAGCATCAAATAGACATTTGTCTTGAGTTTTTGCTGTTAGATAAAAATTACACAGAGAGTCAGGGCAGTGAGCCAAAAGAAGCGCAAGTGCAGAATACTATTCCTCTAAGACTTATTGGCCTAAGCTGTAAAAAAAATGACAAAGGCGAAACATCGTGTCTAGACTTTATGGTGCAAAACCTGTCAGAACTAGAGCAACAAAAAGGGTTGTTTCAAGCTAGCCAGCAACAAGTTAAAACGTTACTTATAACCAGTCCTAACCCTGTTTATTTGCTTGATGAACAAGGTAAGTTCACTGATTGTAATTCAGCCTTTGAGTCTATGTTTAAGCAAAAACTGTCAAAAATTCGGCACAAAAGTATGCAAGAAATTGACATACTGCCTGCCGAACTTAATCGTCTGCATGCCGAGAACAATGCAAATTTTAGCTCAGTCAATGCAGGGCACGATAAAGAGTTTGAGTTACAGCTTGCTGATGATGTGGTTCACACACTTAAATTAAAGTTGAAATTTTTTTCAGATAAGAATAAAAAACGCGCCGGTGTGGTGGGTGTCATTCAAGATGTGACTGAACTTAAAGAAACCAAAGAGCAGCTTGAACAAGAACGAAAACATTTTATTACTATTTTGGATTTAGCACCTCTTGCTGTAGCCACTATTGATGCCGAAGACCGCATTATCAGAGCCAATATTGCTATGACTGATAGATTAGGTTTAAGTGAAAGAGAGCTTAAAAAAGATACTATTTATCAGCTGTTTAACGACTCGAGTAATGCAGGTAAGGCCGCTAAACAAATTCAACAGACTGGAAGATTACGTGGTTTTGCCGCGCACTTAAAAGGTAAAAATGATGAATTACATCCCAGTGAGTTACACGTCGATTGTCTAAATAAAGAAAAACAAGAGTACTTGTGCTGGATTACAGACCGCACTAAAGAACAGTTCCATCAAGATAAGTTTGATGGGTTATTGCTACACAGCAGTATGCCAATGGCTATTTTGGGGGAGCAAGGTTTTAGTAAATTGAACCCTGCAGCTTGCTTATTTTTTAATGTACAAGATGAACATGAGTTATTTGGCAGCAGCCCTTTTGCAGCAGAGTTAAATCTAGATCAACAAGCATCTGAAGAGCTAGAAAGGCATTTAACCAAAGTTAAACTAGATGGGCAGGCTAAATCATTACAATGGGAGCATAAAGTGGGACCGGTCTCTTTACCTTGCCAAGCAACCTATGTGCCTATGTACAAAGGTCAAAACTTCGATTCAATTCTATGTATTTGGACCGACTTTAGGGATTTACAGTTAGCGGATGAAGCACGTATTGAGGCGCTGAATTTACATCAAGCTGCCGAGAAAGAAGTCGCAGAGAAACAACAACTTTTAAAAAGCAGCCGTGATCAGTTGGCGACAAAGGTCAAAAATTTAGCAGATACAGAAACAAGGCTACAAGCTGCTCAAGATGACTTATCTGAAAAACAAAGTGAATTCAGCGATTTACAACAGGCTCACCAAAGTGTCACCGATAATCTTCAAGAGTTGCAAGAGGATTATAATAAGAGTCGTTCTCAGCTAAGCGAGGCGCAAAATGTTAACAGTGAATTAAGTATTCAATTAGAAGAGTCCACGACTAAAGTGACGGGGTTACAGGCCCAGCGCAATCAAATTTCAGACGCTTTACAACACAGCGAGAAAAAATATAAAACTGCTCAACAAGAGCTGATTGAAAGCGAACGTAATGCTGAGAACTTGAAACAGGAACAGTATAGCCAACAAGCAAAGATGGATGATTTTGTGTCAGAAATTGATGGGCTTAAACAGTCCATTGAGCAAAAAGATCTACAGATTAATGAAGTCGGTGGTCAAATCAATTCATTGCAGTCTGAGTTGACGAGCTCTGGCAACACCAGTGAAAAACTGCGTCAGTTATTGGTTAATCAGCGCAAGGCCAGTGAACAAGCAGAGGAGCAACGCCGAAACCTTGAACAGACTTATAAAATAGCTGAGTCAGAGTTATCTAACAAAGTGCGTCATGTTGAGCATTTGCAAAACGAGATGCAAAAATTTGAAGAAATGTCGAATCAACAAAAAGGCGATATGCAGCAACAGCAAAGCCAGTTGGTGCAAGAGTTAGAGTCAAAACAACAACAATTACAAGAAACCCAACAAGCTTTAGATGAAACTAAACAAGCAGCCGAACAAGATAAGGTGGCTAAAGAACAACAACAAAATCAATTAGAAATATTGCAACAAGAACTGTCTGAGATGGAAAGTCATAGCCAGCAACAACAGCAGAAAATGGCAGAAACTGAACATGAGTGGCAGGCACAACAGCAACTAATTCAACAAGAATTAGCTGCTAAGCAGCAGCAATTGCAGGACACCGAACGCACCTTACAGCAAGCTAAAGAACAAAGTGAAACGGAAAAAGCAGATAAAGAGCAACAACTAGCCCTGTTTGAAAAATTACAATCAGAACTTGCAGAAGTAGAGCAGCGCAATACACAGCAGCAACAACAAATAGCCCTAAGAGACGGTGAATACCAGCAACAACAAGAAAAGATGCAGCAAGAGCTCAAAGATAAGCAGCAGCAGCTTCAGGACACTGAGCAAAACTTGAGTCAAGCCAAAGAGCAAACAGAAGCAGAGAAAAAACAACAACAAGCTTTATTCGAGAAATTACAACATGAGCTAAGTGAAATGGAATCACGCAACGCTCAGCAGCAGCAGCAAATGGCAAAAAGTGATAAAGAATGGCAGTTGCAGCAGCAAAAAGTACAACAAGAGTTAATTGATAAACAACAACAATTACAACAATCAGAGCAATTGTTGTCACAAACTAAACAGCAAACTGAAGCAGAAAAGGCAGCAGAAAGAGCTGAGAAAGAACAACAACAAGCGCTGTTTGAAAAACTCCAAAATGAGCTGGCAGAAATGGAGCATCAAAGCACTCAGCAGCAACAGAAAATAGCCCAGAGCGACCAAGATTGGCAAAATCAACAACAAGCATTGCAAGACGAGGTCGAGGCTAAACGTCAACAGTTGCAAAATACTCAGGGTAATTTGGATGATATTAAACGCCAAGCAGATGCTGAAAAACTTGCTCGTTTAGAACAACAACAGAAACTGGAGCAATTGACGGTTGAACTCAGCGATGTAGAAAGCCGTGCGGTCAAACAAAAAGAAATGATTGAAGGCAGTGATGAACAATGGCGCAAACATCATGCAGAAATTGAACAACAAAAATTACAATTACAACAGGCCTTGATTGAAGCTGAACAGCAAAATATTCAAATGCAACAGAAGCTCGAAGGTAACTTAGAACAACTGCAACAAGCAGAGTCACAAGTATCAGAAACTCAATCGGGCGAACAAAAGCTGCAACATGAACTCAATCAAGCTCGTGACCAAGCAGAGCAGTTGCAGCAACGTATACAACAACAAGAAGAGCATGAACGTAAACTACAAGTTCAGCTCGAACAGCAACAGCAAAGTTTACAGGGCAGTGAACAGAGTATTCATTCTTTAGAGGAAAAGCAGGCTCAGTTAACTGAGCAATTACAAGCAGTGCAACAGGAATACTCAAACAGTAAAGAGAGTTTAAACGACCAACACAGTGATCACACTGAGTTAGCAGAGCAGTTACAAAAACTGGAACAGGATTTACACTACAGTCAATCTCAGTTAAGTGATAAAGAAACGGCTCTGCAGGAAGCGAAACAAGAGTTAGAGTCGAATCAGGCGAAACTTGTTGAACAAGAAAGCGCATTGTTATCTGCACATAAGGAAGAGCTGCAACAAGCCATAGAGCAGCAACCGGTGCAAAAAAACAAAGCACCATCTGAAATTGCCAAAATTGTGATGCCCAGTAACCCTGCTATTTGGTTTGATTTATTGCCGTACTTACAAAATCAGAATGTGACTAAACCTTTGCCAGTTGCCCTAAATGAGCTGATGGATGAGTTAGAAAACGGCATCAAAGAAACTGATATTGCCGTAGATGAAGATGACGTAACTTGTATCTTACGCGGTGCCCGAAAGCTGGTGATTGTGGCAAATAAAGTCAATTCCGAAGCATTAACTGACGTGGTAACAAGATTAGAAGCTGACTGTAGTCAAGGCCTTGTCGATAATATCTCTATCTATTGGCCTACAGTGCAGCGTTCCTTAAACAATACATTACGAGTCATTTATTCGCATTTGAATAATTGATATCAGTGTTAAAATAACATTTTCGCTATCGAATTATTGTCTTCGACTAAGGCCTAGAATATTGTTTTAAAGTTGCAGTTTAATCTTTTTCAGGTTGAGCTGTATCGAGGCTGATAGGTGGCGATGAAGCAACCGAGGCCAAACGAGATGGTTGTCGTATTTGATCTTATCAGGCAAGTATTCAGACCATGGGGTTAATATTACTTTGATTGATATTGGAAATATTCACTCATCGTTTCTGTTTTTCATGCGCCACATTTTGCGTTAGTTGAAGAGCCTGAATATCCTCTTTCTATATTTTCAGGCTAATAGGTTTTGTAATTCATGGCCTTTATTTTAGCGTTCGCTTGGAATTGATCAAAACATTATTCAGGGTTTGTTTGAGCCGATTTTGATTATCCTCGGCATAGACACCATCGAGGTAGAGCATATGAAAATGGATATTTAAATTTAGTACTAAGTCAAATCGTTGGATCAGTGTGACCGCCCTATTTGTGAGGTCTGTTTGCTATAGCCTGCTTTTTTAGTGATATAGGTGGCAAGTTTGCGAGACACAATACCCAGTAATTTTCCCATGCTCTGAGGATAGCTGGCAAACAAAAATCTAAGTTAAAAGGGGAAGCTCAATACCCATTGCCTAATTGGCTCATGGGGCAACACATCATCAACTAGCAAGGCGGCACTTTCTGCCACGCACCACAGCTCTGTCTGGCAGACCACGACTAAAAACCTTTGCGTTAACAACTGAACGCAACTAGGTGATCATGATGACAATATTCACAACGTACTCGCAAAAAAGCATATTCCAAAATACCGCACATACTTGGGTAAATCTTTATCTGGTTAATGGGCATGATTTTTGATTGTTCTGGTTGAACGGCAGAGGACACTTTGATAAAAATAATATCCTACTAATCGATTTATTCTTGAATTAAAAAAAATTGATTTTACCAGTTCAATGATTAATGACCACTTTGGTTGCAAATTTGCCATACAAAAATCCGAAAACATAAGTTCTCTATGACTATAAATGGCACAGATTAATGGAATGAATCAGGACTGGTAAGTGAAGGTTCAACACAACCGTTGAATAGTATTGGTTAAAGACAAAAATTGCTCGATAGCTGACATAAACAAAGTCAACTTTTAACATCTCTGAAATCCCGAAGATTGGCGAGAAAACTATTATTTAAATTGACTACGCCCCTTTAAATCCTACGTGCATGGCACTTAATTGCTTTCTGGACTACACTTTTTTTTCACGAGTAGGACAGCCCATACTAGAACATTATGCATCAAGCGAAGGCTGGAATGCTGTGTCAAATTATTAATCACTGTAAAAGGAGAGTTACCATGTTTTTATTACAAAAAAGACCACGCCGAAGTGCGCTTGCCCTCACTTCTTCCACAGTTCTGCTTGTGGCAGCGTTCGGATTCGGCCCGACAGCAGCTCACGATAAGCTCGATGACGGCCTCGACGATAACAGCGTGCTCGAGCTGCAGGTCGATTTGTCAGCGACACTCGCAGGGTCCGACAACTCGTCGAACGCCTTCGCACCAGGTTCGGGTGGCGCCGGCTCCAAGACGCTCGATGTCGTGGGTAGGGGCGTCCGCAATGTTGGAGACGCAACGACCGACGTCTGGGCTTACGGGGGGTACGCGTACACCGGTACGTTCAACAGCCCGTGCGGTGGCGATCCGGATGCTGGCATCTGGGTCTGGGGCGTCCAAAACAAGAACAATCCGACGCTTGTCGGCGTGATCCCGTCGCCGACCGGCAGTCGTACCAACGATGTTCGCGTCAACGGCATGAACTCCGGCGACGTGCTGGTGCATTCGAATGAATCCTGTGCTGGCGGACCTGGTGGCTTCGAAATCTACAACGTCGATGACCCGGCCAACCCAGTAGCCCTCGCGTCTGTCCGCATCGACGATCCAAATCCACTTACACCGTTCATCTTCGGTCCGGTCACAGATGTTGGTGTCCACAACCTCTGGCTGTTTACGCAGAGCAATCGTGACTACGTGGGTGTGACCACCGAGACAGCGTTCGGCAACTTCCACATCTACGACATCACCGACCCGACTGCTCCTGTGCTGGTGTCGTTCTACGGTGCCGAGGAGACGTTTGATCCAGGTGTCGTCGCAAGTGGCGACTTCGGGCGAAACCTCAATGCGGCCATCTGGCTGACCAATGGGTTCGGCGCATCGGCTAACCGTTTCCTCCACGACGTAACGATCAGTGCCGATGGTACCGAGGCCTACCTCGCCAGCTGGGACGCCGGGCTTATCAAGCTCGATATTTCTGATCCAGCCAACCCGCAGTTGATTTCGATCGCGATCGATGTCGTGAACGGTTCGCTCGACGGTGAGGTCAACAGTCACTCGGTCTGGCCAAGCGCAGACGGTTCGATCGTCGTCGAAGGCGAAGAGGACTTCACAGCATGGGAGGCGAGCATCGCACCCGGCAACGTCACATTCGGAAACGGCAACCCGATTCCCGGAGTGATGGCAGCAACCACTACCGGTGATGCCTTCGAGGGAAGCCAGACCGGCAACGCGGGGTCGATCACGGCATCCGGCGTGACCGTCATCTCGGGCCCACTCGCTGAGCTGACGTACTCGGCCAACGAGTTCACTGGGAACAACTTCCCACTCGGTGCCGGCTCCGTCGATGGCGACTTCGTCTGGATCGGACAAGCCTGTAACGGCGACCCTATCCTCAATCCGGTTGGAACGAGTGACATCGCTGTTGTTCGTCGCGGCGCCTGCACGTTTGCCGAGAAGTCGGTGAACGCATCCAATGCTGGTGCTGTTGCGATAGTCGTCACCAACAACAACCCGGTTTCGACGCCGTGGTCCGGTCTCCGAATCTGGGACTACAGCGACCACGCCAATCCCGTGCTGGCCTCGACGTTCAACACTGTGTGCAGCGCCTCCACGGCGCCGTCCGCTGAGTGCGCCGCCAACGGTACGTACTCCGTCCACAACGTTGTCGTGGAAGACAAGGGCAACAAAGTGTTCGCCTATGTCTCCTGGTACTGGGATGGCATGCTCGTCCTCGACGTGACCGACCCCTACAAGGTTGTCGAGGTAGCTCGCTATCTTAACACTTCTGGGCCGAATAACGGCATGGTGAACGACTTCTGGGGCGTCTACAAGGAACAGAACAGCCCGTTCCTGTTTGGCTCTGACCGTAATGGTGGGCTTTACATCTTCAAGTTAAAGGGCAAGGGATTCGGCAAGAAATAGACCGACGTTAGAAAAGAAGCTATAGCGAGCTATGACTTGGATAGTGACCCATGTCGTAGCTCGCCGATTCAGAATCACGTCACCGAAGAATTATCGCAGCCGCTGCGCCAGCCCATGGTGCTCCTCAGTTTGAGGAACATATCACCCCGCCACTCGATGAGAGAAGTAATCTTTTTGACATGTATGGGATAAGTGGGCATGCCGCTGTCGGTGAGCTTGATCCTGATCAAGTCATGAATTTAGATGGACACATATGGACGCTCCCGATGTGTCAACATACTACTTGCCCCTTCGTGCTGATTTTCAGCTCAAATACCGTTTTAATCTTCTTTTACCGCTAGTCTGTTATTATCAAGGTAGTCTAATAATGGCTTAGTTCTGACATATATTCAGGCTGTTAATTGAAATGGTTTTATCATTTCAGGTCTCTGATGAAGTCCGTTCCGGGTAGTGCTTACCGGGAACCGCGTCATGGCTTTAATAAGGTAGGGCAGACCGTTTTCTTCATCATATGTGACAAAGCGAATGGGGTGAAATTGGTGTTATCCATTAGTCTTGTCCTCCACAACAGCCATACAGGCTTATTGCCTTTGTCCACGCCGGAATTGAGCACAATGGGATAACGTAAAGGGTTTCGTATTAAGCCCCGACCTCTAAATAAGTGGGTATAGCGCGATAGCGCTCCCGACGAGTGAGCAACTCCAGATTAATCTTGCAAGTCGATGTGCCATGGCGGCGACCACTTTGTTAAACGGTTTGGTTGCACGAAGTTTCATCGCCCACAAAGCTAATGGGTCGGTACTTTTTTGCTGCTCGGCTGACAACGGCTCTAACACCGTGTATAAGTTGCTTACGCAAATACCGGTCTCTTCGTTTGGTAATGCCACTCATTTTACTGATATTGCCTGAGGCATGTTTTTTGGGCGTTAGCCCTAACCAAACAGTAAATTCTTTGGGGTTATTAAACGCTTGGCCTTTATCAATAGCGGCTAACAATACCGAGGCATTAATGATACCGATACCAGGAATACTGCGTAATATCTTGCCACTTTCGCTTGCATCGACCAGTTGAACTGACATAGTAAAGCCGCCAAAATATATGCATCGTTTGAACTCTTTTGAACTCTAAATAGCGACAATAATATTGTGGTATGAGGCATGACTTGCTTCGGCAGTTTCCTTTGGTCATCACACTAGTACATAATTCATTTCAAATGAAACGCGACATTGGGCTAGCAGCCCACTGTAAAATCTCTTTCGCTGTTGTTCATTTTCGATTTAACTCTATTGTTGGCAGAAATGTTTGTTATTCATTATCTATTATAAACGGCCACCTAATAAATCTGGTAGGCGTTCAGGTGTGAAAATCTCAATCCAATAGCCGTCTGGATCTTTAATAAAGGCAATGCCTTTCATGCCACCATCGTTCGGTTTCTTCTTAAATTCAACGCCTAAAGATTCAAATCGTTCACAGGCATCGTCAATATGAGGAACCGCAAAACCAATGTGACCAAAGCCTTTAGGCTGTTCGTTGCCACTGTGATATGACACACTGTTGTCGTTCTCATCGCCCCAATTATGTGTAAGTTCTAACATCGCAGGGCGACTAAAGGTTTGCACAATGCGCTGATTGTCATCGTTAGACCAATCACTGATACGCTCTGGTGGCATACATGCAAGAAAATATAGTGTGAACTTCATTTCATCGAAATCTAATCGTTTTATAAGCGTCATTCCTAACACTGAGGTATAAAACTTTAGTGTGCGCTCAGGGTCTTTAATTCTTAACATGGTTTGGTTGAACACAAACTCATGGGTGGCTGGGTCGTGTTCCTCTGTCAAACCTTGGGCTTGGTCAAAATGACGGCTCATATTGTCTCCTGTGTTCTGTTTTATTAAGGCTTTGTATACACATGCTATCTTACATTTAGTATCTATTGGAAGGGTTTGTGACGTTATCGATGAGTGAATTGTTTTAGTAATTTGAGTGTGATTTTTATTTACATTCTATAAATGATTTTTTTAATTTAGTACGTTGATTTTAGATAATATCTAAATATCTACTGTAGTCGTTTTATTTTGCTAAAAAATAAATACCTTCAGCTTCGGATGTCTAATTAACGGTGGCACTTGGTGTTAGCTCATTGCTGATTGTCAGATTAGAGCTAATTCAGCTTAGGCATCACAGCGTTCGTGGAATGTTATTTGGTTGTTGTATAAAACTCAGAAATATAACTTCCACCTTTAATGTTTGCTACAAGTCGAAGTTTGTAACGTTGTCCTGAATCACCGATTAGTTCTCTCAAATTAGTTTCGGTATGCCAATAGTAGGGACTTTGTATCATGCCTAATGGATAGGCAGTTGACTGATTGTTTTTATCAACCAGAAATATTGTTGCGTTATCTAGTGGAAACGTTGAGTTGACCGTTGTTAAGTTGTCTTTGTCAAAGACATTCACTTCGAAATCGCCCGCTCTTAAAATACACGCTTGATTGATGACATCACAGTCTTCAAAAGGCACTAATTGGATCACTTTCTCTTTCTCAGCTTGGTCTTCTTCATAATAATCTGCAGCAATATACCCAATTACAGCTAAAATTGGTGCCACCATAAATGCAGTTCTTGTATGTTTATTCATTATTGTATCTTTTATAAGGCTTTAAAGTTTTTGATGATTGAATATCAAATAAAAGCGTTTTGCACTTCATTATTTTCATTTACGGTAACTGATTTTCACTCAAGATTTTTAAGTAAAACAACTAGAATAAAGGCGAAAGAGAAACTATTTCGCCTTTATTTTGCAATGAATCATCCTTACCAATTTAGGTTAACAAAACGATTCGTCCACTAGACAATTAATGTCTAGTGATCGCTTATTGCAGCAGTGCCACCAGGGCGACGCATGTTGTCAACTAAATCTTGAACATGTTTAGGCGCGGGTCCTGTAAACTGCAGCACGATAGAAGCGACGCCAAAGTTAACAAGTGCACCCACTACACCAAATGCATTGGGTGAGATACCAAGGAACCAGTTTGGACCCATACTACCTAAGAAATCTGTACCAGGAATAAACATAATACCTTTATGTTGGAATACATAAAGCATGGTGACTCCGATACCAGAACACATCCCGGCAATGGCTGCTGTGCCACTCATTTTCTTAGAGAATATGCCCATCATCAGTGCTGGGAATAATGATGACGCTGCCAAACCAAAGGCCAACGCTACCGTCCCTGCGGCAAATCCAGGCGGATTTAAACCAAGGTAACCCGAGACTAAAATGGCAAGTGTCATCACAATTCGACCAGAAAGTAACTCATTT
>Ga0307488_10000892_pt1 | contig 24759 bp, 24 predicted proteins | sample SB02metaG_FD_202248 | JGI IMG/M metagenome (GOLD analysis project Ga0307488, IMG submission 202248) | Sea-ice brine microbial communities from Beaufort Sea near Barrow, Alaska, United States - SB 0.2 | ecosystem: Environmental > Aquatic > Marine > Coastal | place: USA: Alaska | collected... | reverse complement strand
ATGCCATCTCTATTCGAGAAGCAGTCTATCGCATGAGCAAGAGCCATAGCTGTATCATTGTGTTTTCCAAGATCGACAATATCCCCGCCTTTCCAGACGTGGCACTCAAGCTCATCCAGCATCACATCAATGACCCTTCTGGTATCATGGTTGCCATACGGGAATACAATTTTACCTTGCTCGAACCAAACCCTCATCCGGTTCAACAGCCCTTGCTTCAGCCCCTTATTGCTGACCTTGCTCGGTCTGTAATCGACCACAGCTCCCATTTGCGAAATCAAACTTTCATAAAGTTGCTGAAAACCCGCAGATTCAGCCGAAAGCGTGGCATTCCCGTATATTTTGCATAATTCCACTAATTTTTCAGCTTGCCTCATTGGAGGAAAATCGTTCCTCCGCCACATATTTACAACGTGCAAATAGCCCTGCTCATCCTGTCGAACAACCACAGCAACCGAATAATCCTGTCCTAAGCCATGTGCCGGATCAAACCCAATCACATACTTGCCCTGGTGTTCTTTGTTGTATGAAAGACCCACCTCTAAGTCCAGATTCTTTCGAGTGTGCGACCTCGGATATGCTGCCGAGTCATCATCCATCACCTTACACAGATACTCCTGTGCAAAAGCTAAGTCACCCATAGCTCCTTTCTGTTCCATGATGAACGCCAATGACCTCTGTTCCGGCCACAACACCTGCGGTTTTATCTCACCAGCACTGGCTCTCCACTCATCCCAATTAGGAATCGCAGACCATGTGCCAGACTTCCATGCCTCATTCGATAACATCTCCGTATGATACAGATCAACCGCACTCATCGGTGTCCCGACACAATACAAGCTCGTTCCAGGGCTTAACATCGGTGTCACCACCTTCTGCAACCAAAGTCTCACCGAATCCATAGGTGTATCGCCCATGTCCGTCAAAACGTCATCCAAAGCAATACAGGCCGGATGCTCACCACGCATAGCTGAACCCATACCTGTCGCCTTGATCCACGCACCATTTGTCAATCTCAACTCGAACTTACCACCTCGCTTATCGTCAATGAACTTACGAAGCTCTGGATGCCTTGTTAAATCCTCTCGAATCTCTGTAAGTCGGTTGCTCGCCGTATCTTTACTTGCAGAAAACAACCAGCACGTGAAAGGCTTATTCCTCCACTTCTTAAACAAAGCATCATGCAACAGCTTAATTCTCAATGTAGTGGACTTAGAATGATCTCTGGGAGCAATAATACACACTCGATGCACTTGAGTTCCCTTTCGGTCATCATAAAGCTCAAGCCACTCATCAATATGCTCGCCTCGATTATATCCAAGCCACTCATAAAAATAACCTACGTCATTCCTTGAACGCTCAAGAGAGAATCCCTTCATGCTGTCGCCCACCTTACTTTTGCATCGAATGATACTTTGAGGCAACCAACACAATACAATGAAACCGTATTGGCTTCTTCATTGACCGCTTCAACCTCCCAGGTGTGTTTGCCACCTTTAAGTTCAAATCCGATCTCGCAGCCACACTGGTTACAGAATAAAAGACATTCACGTTGGTTTATCTCCCAACGATGAGAGTTCCAATCGCCTTCACAGTCAGTCATACTGTTGAACCCCCAACCTGGCTTAGAAGTTCAGCTCCGCACCGACCACAATAAAGAACAACAGTTCTATACTGCTCATTCACTTGAGCTATCACCCATTGATGAGAGTTCCACGCATTACTACATTCTTGCATAGACACTTTAGCGCAAGTCCGATAAATCAAGGTTTGTCCTAAAAAGGACAATACAGCAAGACATAATTCGGACAGTCTTTACACGAACCATTTGAAACAATACCTTCTCCTTCAGTGCCATAATCCTCGAAGGTATGATCGCCTCCCCAGATAATCTCTCCACCACATACGCATTTCATCTCTTATTCCTCCATGCTTGATAGAGCTTCGACTTATTGATAAGTAAATGAATAAAGTTCGCCCAGAATCTCATTATTCATCAGCCTCAATCATTCGGCATTCAGCATCACAGCCAGAACAAAGAAGAATAGTAACCATTCCTTCACCAGCCATTCCCCATTCGTCTTTCATGAAGTCGCTTTGCCAAATCAGCTTATGGCCGCACCACCAGCAGGTAGCAAAGCCTCTTCTGTCAATATACTCTTCAGTCGTTATATTTCCTGTTGTATTTTCTGTCATACTGCCACCTTCAAATATCGCACCGTCTTATTTTATTTCATGCCTAATGACGCTATCCTCTTAATCCTTAAAAATCATGGAGATAGACTTTCCACCATTGAAAGTGACGTGCATGATATATCCACAGGGATTCAGCAAATAAAGGATGGCCCTATGTTTGCCCTCGACAGACAAATTAAGCGTAAGGTTGCACAGACTGGCGGTGTTCTCGGACTTCTTCTCTTGGCTTTCACAGCCCTCATTCAATGAATACCTTGAAGAATCACACGCCCCCTCAAACAATCATGGGCCTTCGGCAACGTATAGTTAGTGCAGTTACAGGCCGTAGTGAAGAAAAGGTCACTACGCCCCCTCCTGTTGCTTCTGGATCAATAAAACCTCAACATAGCTTTGCTGCAATTGCTGGCCTGGCTGACATTATGAATGACACCAACAAGCTCCGCCTCGATGCCAACTACGATAACGACTTCGACATTTACGATGCTATGGTCGAACTTGACCCCGAACTCAACGGAGCTGTCCGTTCAGTCTCTCTCACAGCCAATCACTATGAAGTCGAATACAACAGAGCAAAGAACAGTGCGATTCGCAAGGCTATCAAGGAACTATGCGAAGAACGCTTAGACTTTGACGATCTACTCGTAGCAACCATGCGTGACCTCATGGTGTATGGAAACAGTATCAACAAGCTCATAGGTCGTGCTGGCGAAGGTATTACCAGGGTTCAATCCTTGCCTATCAAACAAATCACCATCACCGATGACAGAGAACCAATGGCTGTCGGCTACTCTGGCGTATTTGCCACTAAAGACAATCCAATCATGGAAGCTCGCTGGTATCGCTTCCGTGAGCAACAAGTCGATATGCAAACATTCCCTGCTGATGAAATCCTTCACTTCCGCCTTGATGCACGTTCTAATTGGGAACAAGACTACTTGGGCCGTTGGACTTACGGTGTTTGGGGCGCATCCCGTTTTACCTCCCTCAAACAAGCTATCCGAGCCAAATACAACACTATCAACAACAGACTCGCTCTACAAGACGCTCTCACCCGCCAATACATCAAAATCGGCAAAGAGGCCATTGAAGGAATACCAGACCCAGACGAAGCCAGAGAACGCTTAACATACATCATGGAGCAAGTCGGCTCTCTTATGGAGAACCTTCGAGCAGACCAAATACCAATTCTGCCTCACTATGTCGAAATGCACCATGTCGATTTGTCGAACAGCATTCCAGACGATACAAACTTCTTAGATTCTATCAACGCCGACATATCAGCCGTTCTCAATGTTCCGAGAGTAGCAGCAGGGCAAGAGTCCGGTTCGACCTTCGCAGCCACTTACAACGCTAATATGTGGTCTGTTATGGCTATTGAGCGACTACAAACAATTGTAGCCGAGAAAATCCAACATCTATTCTCCGATCACCTCGAACTACTCGGAATACCACATAAAAGAGCTGACTTACCTCCTTTGGTCTTTCAGCCTGTGGATCAAGAAAGTCCACTCCACAAAATGCAAAGAGCCAAGATGGGTATTGATGCTGGTATATTAACCAGAAACGAAGCAAGAGAGATGAATGACCTCGATGCGACAGAGATGGGTAATGTTGTAGCACCACCACCAACCACAGGACCAACAGGCGAACTACCTCGCCCTGGCGAAGTTGTTAATGATGTGAAACCATGAGAGCAAAGGTGAGAGCAAAATGGATAGAGTTGAAGGAGATGGTATTAAAAGTTGCTCTCATCATCCGAAGAAGTGTTCACAGATGACATCAAAATTAACTGAATACTGCCATTACTGCAACATTAAACAAGCCGCTTTCTGGCCTAAACCATACTAAGGTGAATAATATGACAAAAAAAGATAATTCCTTTAACGACAGAATGGTAAAAAGAACAGTCTTGCCTACAATCTACCTATGGCTTATTGCCTCTGGTGCAGTAGTGGGGATGGGTATATGGAAGCCAGACGTAGTTCTCACCAACCTTGACGGGTTCATAGCACTTATCGCTATCATTAGTGGTGTTGCAGCACCAGCTCTTAGCACCGTTCTCCGAATGTGGGAATCCGAACAGGCTATTAAAATTGAAAACATAGGTGTGGGCTTAGAAAATGAAAGAACACTCGACGCTGAACGTAAATCTCACATAATCGAAATGGAAAAAGCCCAAATGACTCACGCCCATGAAATAAGCAAATTATCTCAAGAGCATGAGCATATTGTTGAAAAACATAAAGAAACAATTGTCAAACTCAAACCAGTTAAAAAAATGGGTGAGTGATAATGCCAGAGATTGATGACGACCTCATAGCCAAAGCTAAATTGCTTGCAGAGGCTACTGGTCGTGACTTCAAAGACGTTCTCGCCGATCTTGAAGATGATGGAGTATTGAATGACTCCAACAAACCAAAAGAAGACCTGGTAGCTCAACTCAAAGAAGCAGCAGAGCTTATTGCTACTGTTCAAGAGATTAACAAAGAAGTGTCCGAGAACACCGTTCTTAACGGCGGCGATAACAAAACCAATGTCAATGTCGAAACAACACTCGAAGGCGACATAGTGGATAGAGCGATTGAATCCGTTCACCGTAAAGTCCAGAACCTCAAGAAAATCGCTATCATCATAATACCCGTATTTTTACTCTTAACCGGAGGAACAATGTCAAGCATGGGCTTTTTCAATAGTGATGAATCATCACTAGAAATACATGATGAATACAACAACGACTACGGCGGCTGTTTGGCCCACGATGCAATAAATTATGACCCTATGGCTTCATGGGATGACGGATCATGTCAATTTGACAATACTCCGCCTCCATGTGATTCACAGTGGGAATGGATTCTATACGGTGAGCTTAGGGGCGACAACAACGTTTGGATAGATGCTCGATTCAAGGATATGAATAACTGCAATACCCCTATGGATGCTCAAATAACAATGACTCTCAATAAAGACGGTCAATACTATGATGAGAAGTTCTGGAACAACCGCTTCGACAATGAGTGGTCTGTTGGCGACCAATTCACCGACTTGCCTCCAGGCGAATACGATGTGGAGATTGATGCTCAAGCTCAAGGCTCAAACTGGCATCAAAATGTCGAAGGCGACTTTATCATTGAAGAACAGGCTTGCATACCAGACTATTCATCCTCCGACTCATGGGCTACAACCTATGATAACAACAGCCTCCAAGCTCACTTGAAAATTATAAATCATAATGACTGTGAAAGTAGTGTTGGAGTAATGGTTTCATACTATAAGGAAAATAGCTATCAAGACTCATACGATGAGGAATTAGGTGAGTATGAAGTAAAGGGCGCAGAAACAGAAATAGTTATCCGACATGATGACTGGACTAATCTTGGTGATGGTAATTACTCATTCGAGACTCGCTTCTTTCCAGAAGGACAAGGTGAAGAGTGCTGCGAGATAACACCTCAAATACAGATTGATACCTATGTTGAACCAGAGCCACCATGCAACGGAACAGCCAGCTTTTACAGTGTATCACATGGTATTGACTATAACAACTCTAATTCATCACTGTCAAATGTAACCGTCTTCTGGGATGCTGACTGGTCTTGTGAAGAAGTCAAATATGTTCAAATAGATATTTTCTTTAAGCACAAAGACAACCAGACCGTAATTTACTATCAAACATTAGGATATAATCTCAACGGGCAATCATCTTATGTAGCAAACCATACAATAGTCGATATTGAAGTGGGAGCTACTTATGAGGTGTGTCTTCAAATATGGGTTCAGCGTGATATTTGGTCTGTTGATGAAGAACGTAATGAACTAATACCTATTTCATGAGATGATACTATGCCAGAACCAATGCCAACCGAAAGTCGAAAATCCTTTGTGATACGTTGCATGGATGACAAAAAAATGCTTGAACAGTTCTCGAACTCTGCTCAAAGGTATGCCGTCTGCAACTCATACGCTGACAAATCAGCAGAATACGCTCTTGATCCAGAAAAAGGTAATAGACCAATTGAGGACATGATAGGAATGTCGGAGATGATCGGTGAGGCCGATGGCTATTTGGGTATGGCCGATGACACCTCACAAGCGAACACCCACTTCGACACCCTTAATTCAATCATAGAGGCTGCACAGTTCGGAACAATAATCCTCGACGAAGCAACAGTCGAAGCAGTTCAATACGGCAAGCCAGGAAAGAATGACCCAAGAAAGACACCAGCTAAACCCGATGAGCGAAGAAAAGGCTCTAAGAAGAACAAGCCTGGTTCAGCAAAGAAGCCCAACTCAAAAATTGTTGTTTCACCCGCAACCCGTAAAACAATTGAGAATAAAATGAAAGAGCATAACAAAAAGGGCAAAGGACCAAAAGCAACTATGGGTGCTTTACTTACTGTGTTCCGTCGTGGTGCTGGTGCATTCTCTAAGAGTCACGCACCTAATATGAGTCGCAACGGATGGGGAGTAGCAAGAGTGAACGCATTCCTTTACCTACTAAGAAATGGCAGACCTTCGAATCCAAATTATAAACAAGACAATGATTTACTCCCTAAGTCGCACTCACGCTCAAAAAAAGCATCAGTGGATGAAACCCTTGAAGCAGCAGAGTATCAAGGTAAAAAAGTTACACTTGACAAGCCGTTCCGTATGCCTAAAGGCAATTCAAAGAAGTTCGGTGTCTATACTAAGAATGATAAAAGCAACGTAGTTCTGGTTCGTTTTGGCGATCCCAACATGGAAATACGCCGTGATGATGACGAAGCTCGAAAGAATTATCGTAGTCGAATGGGTTGCGATACTCCGAGAGTCGGCCCAAAATGGAAAGCTAATTATTGGTCTTGTAAAATGTGGGAAAAGGGAAAATCCGTAAAAGACTATACGGGCAACCTTGAAGAATCGCAAAGGAGTTCCGAGTAGTATGTGCAGTTGTAGTGATTCAGTCCAAGCCGCCGAAGAAGACGTATTTACAGAACCAGCCGCCGCTATGAAAAGAGCAAGGGAGCTTGGCTGTGCAACCGTTCACACTCACACTCATGAAGGAAAAACACTCTTTATGCCATGTTCAAGCATGGATGAGTATAGTTCTATGATTCATGAAAAAGAGGAATACGCCGATGAAGACGATGGCGAGTCTTACCAAGACATCGACAAAGAAGAGGATGAAGAAGAGGAAAAAGAAGGGTTTCGACCTCAATTTGAATCTCAAGAAGCATCCTGTGATGACTCATGCCCTCCAGGGTTTGCAGAGATCGCTGGCGAATGTGTAGCCGTGACCTGTGAACTCACTATCGAATCCTTTGAAGCGGTAGTATCGGCCAGCACTGGAACAAGTGCTATCCGAATGTCCGGTATTGCATTTACGTCTGGCTACAATAAGAACGGCTGGCAAATCACCTCTAAGGGTGCGAAGTTAATGGCTGAAAAAATGCTCGGAGCTGACATCACTCTCAATCACCCACATACTAAGGGTGGGCGTTTTACTCGAAACATGGAAGGCGGAATAGATGAAGCCGTAGTTGGTATCGTCACTGAAGCTATGTATGAAGAAGAAGAGGATGGTTACAAAGTTCGATTCTCTGGTGAAGTGTATAGAGAAGAACTATTTTCAGCTCTTGAATCCGGTCTTTGGCTAAGAGAAGGCTACGGTGTTTCTATCGGTGGCACAGGTATTCCTATTGCTACGGAGGAAAATAGTGCTGGCCGCATGATGATGACTTTTGAAGACGACTTTCAGTTCGATCACCTCGCAATTGTTCACAAACCCGCTTACCCAGAGGCTAAAATAGAATCCGTTGAACGGATCAGCGAAAGTATTCAGCAAGAGGCCAGCGCAACTGAAGCAACCTCACCATTGATATACCGTAGCGATAATGGAATGAATCAACCAACAACTAAGGAGTCGAATAATATGTCCGAAGATATACCAATCCAAGCAAGCGAAGATACCCTCGCTTTGAAGGAAGCTCTTGTTCTTGCTCAAGCAAGGATCAATGCCTTTGAAGTCGCAGAAGCAGAATCCAAAGAAGAAGCTCGTTTGAGCTTAGTCACTAAAGCATCCGACATGGGGCTTTCTGGCGTTGAAGACTTTACAGCAGAAATGCTGGACCGTGTTATCGCAAGCTGGGAATCATCTCAACCTGCACCAAAAGAACTCTCCCCTGCTACACCAGCAGCACCAGAAAAGGTAATCGAAGCAACAGAAGCCCCACGTGCTGAAGTTGTAGCTAATTACCTTAATGGAGTCCTTGTCGAATCCGACAAAACGACCTACGGTAAAGCCTGGAACGCATGGGCCTCCGCATGGAACGGCAACCTTTCAACCATTGAGAACGGAGACGGTCTTCGTGCGCCAATGTTTGATGAAATTAAGGAGATGATTTAATGGCTGACTTCCCAAGCAACTATCGCAGCATGATTGTAAAAGACGCAGTATATCCTAAAGCGGGTGCTTTGCTCAACTACGATGCAACCTCTGGAGCTGGAACAGTCGATTTGACAGCCGTTGATGACGGTTGTTTCTTTGTCGCTCTCGATGAATCATCCAGAGATGCAGACAATGACTTACTCGCTTCTGGAGCAACAATCACCGCTTGCCCTGTCGGTGGCATGATGTATGTTCTCGGAGCAGCAGCAGAATCATGGGTTGCAGGACAACTTCTTTACGTCTCCGCAGGAGTCGCAAGCAAAACTCAATCAAGTTCCGAAAAAGTTCTCGGACACTACTTAGGAGAAGCAACCACAACGGCTGCTGGAATCCTTTACGCGGTCAATACGAAGCAAACAAACTGATAATGGAGATGAATAAGATGGCAACAATGAACCTAAACCAAATACTCGGACAAAACCTACAAGCTGATGCAGCAGTCGCACCAGCAGACGGACCTTTCACCAAGCAAGACTCTGTTCTTCAACAAACTCTTCGTGACTTTATCCAACTTCAATCAACTACAATTGCAGTCGGAACAAAAATCGTCGGGCTACGCACCGTTCCCTGGATGACCTACAAATGGTATTCTGGCGCACAAGGTAGCTTTACTTTCCCTATTGATGACAACGCAGTAGTTGATCCAACCAACATCGGAACAGCGAACTACACCGTTGCACTCGAAAAGGGTCAAGGTCGAACAGTATTCCTTGATTCAGTCCGTCTTCGTGGAGAACGCTTCGAGACTCTTGACCGACAGCAACTCGCTATTGTTCAAGCTCGCGCTACAACCATTGACAACGATATTCTTTCTAAGGTATATGCTGGCGCAGGTCAAACACAAGCTGTTACAGCAGGTGTCTGGACTGGAGCTACCAACGATGCAGAACGAGACACTCTTCTTGCTATGGACTTAATCTTCCAGAACGCTCGAACCTCTGGTGATGAACCATTGGCTATGGTCTTGCCAGCAACTTGCCGAAGCACTTTGCTTAACACTTCTCTTTACGGAAACGTCATCGAATCTCTTGAAACCCACTTGGGCCGTATCGCTCGATTGTCGGTTCTTTACACACGTGACACAGCCGCTATGGGTAACAACGATGCTATCCTTATGATACCAGGCGCAGAAACCGCAGAGTTCTTCCAATACAACGGAGCAGGACACATGGAAACTGAAATCACTCGAATGGAAGGACTCGGATATTCCTACCTTCTTACTTCTTACATGGGAACTGTGGTTCATCAGCAACAAGATGGATCAGCAAACGGACTCTCAAACAGAATCGCTAAGATCACTGGCGTTATTTGATATTGGTTAGGTGACTAACCGATGGTTCGCAAGGGATTTACTAAAGACAGACGAGGCCGATTGGTCCGTGTTCTTGAAGAAGCAACTCCAGAAGTTGTTGTCGAATCCGTTGAAGTCATTGATGAAATCATTGATCTCGACACACTTACATTCAATGAGCTAAAAGCTCTGTGCAAAGAAAAAGGTCTTAGCGCAAAGGGCAAGAAAGCTGAATTGATAGCCAAGTTAAGTGATAGTGGAGATGGCAATAATGAAGAGGCAAGCGAGTAAATCAGCATTGGTAAAGGAATTGCACGATAAAGGCATTCCTGTCCCAGACGAACCTACAATTAAAAACCTCACCGAGAGGTTATCGTGGCTACCTGGAAAAGGATATGTCTTTCGCAGATTCAAAGTTCATCCAGACCCACTACACCCTTGTATGAGGCTTGAGCAAAATGTTCTCACTTACGTTCCTAACTCTTCGATGGCTGAAAAAATTATTAAATCCCGAAAGGTAATGATGATAGCTCGAACCCTCATGCCCTGGGATGGCATACCTATTCTTGATCCAACGGAGGAAGAATAATGACTGTAACCTCGGCCCAGATTAGAGACTTACTCAATCGACCTCCTAATTTGGTTGATGGCACAATCACCGAATATCTCTCTATGCGAACTCTTGAAGCAAATAAGATCGCTCGAACTCAACAATACGGTATTGCTGCTGTTAATAGTGTAAATGATGCCGATAAAGACGAATACATCAAAGCGGCTGTATGTGTTGATTGTCTCGCTGTTCTTGTGAACACACTACCTCACCACACTATGCCAGATGCCAGAGAAGGAACAGATGATCGGTTTAGAAGGCAAATTGAAGCATTCCAAATACGGGCTGACCGATTTAGAACGCTTATCGCTGAACCCAACGCTGCTGCATTCGATGTGGACTCAACAGCAACAAGGGTTGAGTGATAATGACAGACTACTATTGGATAGGTTTTATTGATTCTCTGGCCTCAAAGCCGGACAATTGGAGCTTAACAAGTGGTGGCCCAAATCAAGGTGCATCATGGCCTTCACTACCTTCAGCCGCAGACAATTTTTTCTTTGGTGGATATGGAAATGTTCCTTGCACTTGGGAATCAAGTATTGTTCCAATGGCTACTATCGGTTCTATTCAACAGTCACTTACCGACCCATATACTGCTCAATTGACAGTGAACATAGATGTCGAACTACAAGGACTAATTCTTAATGGGCCAATAACAAGCACATTTACAATGAACTTCACCGGAACACCTACTGCATCCCTCGATGACTCCACAGGCAAAAAGAGATTCATTCTCAACGGACAATTCGCTGAACACCTTGTTGGCTCGAACTTGACGTATCAAATGTCTCCAGGGCTTGCAGGTGTCTGTCTCGACAATGGGCCGTATAACAATATCCTAAGTGATACCAACCGACTCACTCTTGCCTACAACGTTCCTACAAGCACTGTTTATGATAATTCGGATAATGACGCTATTCACATCAAAGGAACTTATGTAGCGGTTTCAACGGGAGGATTTAGCAGAGAAGCCCCAGCAAATGCTGCTGAAGACACCAAAGTATCAATCAAGTTCGACAATACGACATTCTCTTATGCAGCTCCAGTTCTTAACTTCATATTAGCTACTGCATACTTTAGAGGAATAGAGCTACCAGTGACAGGCTCTACAACTTACGGATCAAGTGCTGGATTTACTGCCGACCACTATGGAGTAGTAGTGTTTGCAGCAACCAACGGAGAACTCACTACGATGGGGAACGGTCTTGAATTGGACTGTTATTCTATTGATGTGAAAGCTGGAGCAAGACTTCGAGTTACTACTGATAACGGACACCCAGCAATTATCAACTCCCAGAGCCAACCCACCATAGCCGGTGTTTGGTCTTTTGAGTCTATGAACTCACATACATTCACATCACCTCGAAGCAACCCAGTTACCTCTGTTGCCAATGGAGGAACGGGTCGAGATTCAATAGACCCTAACAGCCTACTGATGGGGAATGCTGCTGGAGCTATGTCTGCATTATCAGTTATTGTTCCTGGAACAAACGGCTACGTCTTAACAATGGTCGCTGGAACACCAGCTTGGGCTGCTTCTGGTGGTGGAGGTGGAGGTATGACTTCATTCACTGTTGCTGGCGACTCTGGCTCATCCCAGACGATCACAGATGGCAACACCTTGACACTTGTTGGTGGAACTGGCTTATCAAGCGTAGCAAGCGCAACTGATACTGTAACATTAAACTTAGACAATACAGCCGTTACCGCAGGTGCTTACACCAACTCGAATATCACCGTTGATGCTCAAGGTCGTTTAACTTCAGCAGCAAATGGTTCTGCTGGTGGAGGAACTATCGGAGGATCAATAACCGATAATCAAATTGCTGTCGGAGCTACAACCGCTAATGAGATTGAAGGCTCGGCACTATTCACATTTACTTCGCCAAATAATATCACACTTACCACAGGAACAACGGATAACCCAACAATTAACCTCTCGAAATCAACTGCTTCTTTAACGATGATGGTTGAAAATAACGATGAGCTTATGCTCTCCGATGGCGTAAATGACGGAACAGGAGCAGGAACAGCTTTGCGATTAAGCTCAACAACCTACGCTGCTTCATCAACCCCTGCCGGTCAAATGAAAATAGGTGCGGACCACACAGGCTCGAATAGTCCTCTTCTAAACCTTTCAAATGCCTCTGGTTATCTCCGTCTTGGAGTTCAAAACACAGGTTATGCTCACTTTTATACCGATAGACCATACTTTTACTTTAACAGACCAATTCAATTCGATGGTGGCGGAGCATTATACGCATACAATGATGACCTCCAAATCAAGACTGATGACGCAGGTTCGGGACAACCAACCCGTATTTTCATTCAAGGCGGTGTCAATGATTGTAGAGTGGGTATCGGTGACTTCCAAGTGACAAGTGACGAACCAGTAACCGAATTAGACGTGAAAGGAACTATTCGCCAAACAGCATCAACAAGTGCAGTTCTGGTATCGGATGCCAACGGCGACATAGTATCAGCGACCAACCTTACTGATGCCGCCTATGTCCCTGCTGGGTCAGCCGGTCTTGATCCATTTAATGCTATCAACCCTGGTAATTGGGCTGGCCCTCCCCCTTCCAGTATTGACGATGCCATCGAAAGAATAGCAACACAACTTGCTCTATTGGGTGGGCCAATACCTTGAAGGTGACTTAAATGACTAAAAAACAAATAGGAAAAATTGTCTATCGCCCACCAGAGCGTTGCTTGAACCATATTGAGATCGAAGAGACTCCGCATGGCTATAAATTGTATCAAAAGGGCGAAGAACGGCCATTTAAGGTGATACCTTTTAGTGTCGTGGCCGAAGTGTCATACATAACGGAGGGTAAAAGATGAACCTAACAATCGAAAACATTGAACTTTGGGTGGCTGCTTTGGTCGCTATCGCTGGAATTGCTTATGGTGGCTACAAAAAGTGGCTCATTATGAAAGCAAACGGATTAACACTTGGCGAGGTTTTAGATGCTGTTGAAGAAGTAGCAGAAAAAGCCGAAGAAGTGAAAGAAGTTCTTGAAGAAGTCATTGAAGAAACCAAAGAGTGATTCACATGACTTACTACTGCACACCAGACGAAGTGGCTTTGAGGCTGAGCTTTGACTCGGCTCAAAAGGTGCGAGCGCAAACAAGGCTCACATCAGCTATTCGCAGGGCAACAGTAGTCATTGATTCAATTTTTCGTGACTACGGCAGAGCAACTCCAAGCCGTGAAATAGCAACAACCACTCTTGATGGTGTTGTAGTCGCAGGTGCTACAAGCATTACTCTCACCGACTCATCGACCTTTTCAGCCGCAGGTAGTGGCAACATTGACGGAGATACCTTCGCCTGGACTGCAAACGCAGCCAATGTTCTCTCTGGAATAACTGGTATTTCAGCCGATCATGCCTCTGGAGCTACTGTCGAAGAAGGAGAGATGGCAGAAGCACTAAGGCAAATATGCGCTGATTATGCCGCAGGTCTTTACCTACAAGACGATGCAGCATTAGCAAGTGTCGAACCTCTCCGTTCCCCAATGCTAATCGAACGTGCAAATGAGCTACTGTTCCGTTATGCTAAATTGGGGAGTGTTGCTTGATGGTGTATAAGGCTGGCAGACAACACGGTGCAGGTGGAGAACGCAGAGGAAATGTGAACTTTCGAGTTCATATGGATGATAGGCAACTCATGAGCAAGCTCAAGGCATTAGGGGCTGAAGGTCAAGACGAACTTCGCAAGTTAATCAATGAGATGATGCAGAAAGCAAGAGTTCAGTCTCAAGAGTTCTTGTTGGATCAGAAAATCCACGATAGAGGAACAAGAGGCCCAACTGCTCGAAGTGTTCAAAATGTTATGACTCCAAAAGGAGACAAAAACGTATATGTTCAAATTGCTAATAGTCTAAAAATATCCGATGACGCTTTATTCGTGCGTTTATTCTCTGCACCTTATCCTTCTGGTTATCTCTCTCAAGCAACAGGTAGTCGAGGCGGTGCAAAGCTCGCTCTTATTCACGCTGGCGGTGTTGGTGCTTTCAACTACGCTAAAAACCTCCCAGGTATCATCAACAACTCCGTTTATTGGTATGCTAAAACCGGCAAGTCGAAAGGCTACACCAGAAAACCAAAAAGAGGAACAGCAACAAAGGGCGACGTATCATATTGGCCTAAGTATGGTGATATGCGAGACAAGCAACACCCTGGTTTCAAAAAGGTGGACTTCTTAGAACCAGCTCAAAAATACATGGAAGACAACTTCGAGAAAGAGGCTGAAAAGCTGGTAAGAAGGATGATGGGGTGAAATTATGGCAGTATCAAAAACAACAGATTATTGGACTTCAAGAATGGATGGTAACGATCCCACCATACCAACAGGAACGCAGAACTTAGCTTTCCTCGGTTCAGCAGGTGAGGCTTCTGGCAAGAATTGGAAAATTGGTGGTGATGTTGCTACAAATGGCTACTACACATTAGCCGACCCATTAACTACCGACTGCACTCTATGGATTGCTTTTTCTTACACTCAATCCATCTATATTCCTGCCGATGGAACAGTTATCGCAGAAATCGACAACGGCACTTTTCAACTACAACTTCAATCCGATGGCACTACAAGTGGACTAAAAGTGGTCGGTGCAACCACTGAAACATTCTCTGGTCTTGACTTAGGAATGACCGACATTGGGGCGATACCTACTGTGGTTCGATTGACTCTAAACAAAACAACAGGTGCAGCAAAAGCATATCTCTTCGACATTGAGCAAAACGATGTGGGCGACATATTGAGTAAGTCTTTGACCGGAGGAACGGGTGCATCGAGCAACCTCGACTTTGGAAACAATAACGGCGAGGTGACTTTCTATGCTGTCTATGTAACCACTATGGGCGCATTCACTCCAGATGAGATGGTGACAAGCAACTATACCAACGTAACCTTGATTCAAACAGCATTCGGTATCATTGATGTTCTCAAAACGGCCAGCACTTATTATCTCAAGAATGTAGTTGATCCAGCCGCTATCATGTATGGCTACGACATATCCTCGAACATGGCCGTATTATACACACCAGCCGTTCACGTTCTTATCCGTAGAATTGACAGCCCAGATATGTATTCCTTAGCCGGTTCATCAGCAGAATACTTCTTCCAAGTCGAAGTGTATATCGTCACTAAAGGAACGGATTATAGAAATTGTTACCGTGAAGGAATGGCTATTCTGGGAGAGTGTCTTGACGAGCTTTACTCCAAGACTGGACTCAAAGGTAGCACTGATTCTTTGATCGGTCATGACGCTCGATTAGACGCTCGACTTGACCCAGATGACCAGGTGTGTTGCCATGTTTTGAACCTTCGATACATGAGAAGAGTCGATTTATCACGCAGGGCTTCAACCTCATAATTGATATAACGGAGGGTCAATCCTTTAACTACCGAGGGTATTCCTATGACCGCACTAAGCAACCGATATGTCACACTCCAAAAAGAAGCAGCGTATGGCATAGAGCCAATCGCTACCACAGCAACTCTCTTCTTGGGCGAAGTCGATGATGAGTCATTCTCACAGAACTTTGACCTTCTTACACGTGCCGACATTTCACGCTACGGTGCTTCTAAGACCGTTGCTGGCCTATTCTATGGCGAAGGAGATGTGAACCTACCTCTCCAACTTGACGACTTCAATTCCTTCTGCCTGTTCTCTGCATTCGGTGTCGATAGCTTTGACGCAACAGCAACTCCCAAAACCCACACTCTAACAGAGACTCTTGATGATGCTACCTTTGCATCATTCACAGCTCGAATTGGTATGGAAACATTAGAACATACCTATCCAGGTATGGTCTTGGACTCATTATCTATTTCAGCAAATGTCGGAGAATACGTCATGATGACCTATTCCTTCGTTGGCTGTGGCGAATCAGCCGTTAGCGCACTCACCGTTCCTGGTGCTGCCGCAAGCGACTCTCCACCAGCATTCGGAACTCTTGACGCTTTGCACTTCGCTAAGGCTTACGTCTCCTTTGAAACACTCGCAACAAGCGCAGCCTTCTCCAAGCTGGTTAAGTCGATAAGTCTTGAAATCACCTTGAACCGTGATACAGACAACGCATCGGCTCTTGGTGGCTCAACCTATCTTGTTTCACCTCCACCTCAACTTCGTGAAATCACAGGAACAATCGAACTTAACACAGGAAATGATATTACAGGTTTTGAAGGTGACAAGACTCCAACCTACGACATACTTCGGAGCTTTGAACTACAAAACGGAACAGCCTTACTACCAGCACTTATGATTCGCTTTGAGGACTCCGCTTCACCTCCGAACTTCTTTGAGATTAAAGTTCCAAAGGTCGCATATGAAGCTCCAGAGATGAACCTTTCTGGCCGTGACACCACTACTCTTTCAATGAACTTCGTCGGATTATTTGATGAAGCCGAAGGTTATATGGCAACAGCAGTTATCGGCATGGATGGCATCAACGGTGATGCTGAAATGACAAAGACTCCTTGAGGTGATTTGATATGACGACTATTGTTGATCCAGCATTGACAGCAACTCATACTATTGAGGGAACTGTGCAAGCAGCAAACACAGAACTCGGAATATGGCTTACACAACAAATAGCAAACACCGTAATTCATTCAATAACCACAGTAAGATCAGATAATAGTCAAGGCGTAAGCATAATTATTGCTTTTGAAACCCCCGCACCTTGAAGTTAAGTTAAAGTAAAGAGAAGTGAAGAAGTATGCCAGTATTGAAGAAACAAGTCGAATTAGACAACGGAAAGAAAGTCTGGGTGCGTCAAGCATCCGGTCTTGACAAATTAAAAATTGAAGCAAAGCAAGGCCGAGCCATGCGTAAATGTCGAGCATTCGGCCCAGACCCTTCAAAATGGACTGATGAGCAGATGGAAGAGTTCTTAGAACTCTGCGATAAGCAAGGTGCTGGTTTTGAAGACCAAGTAACAGCATGGTTGCCAACCTGTATTCTCGACAAAAAAATAGACATTGATTCATTAACCTCCGAAGAGCTTGTAAAGATTCTTAACGTGATTCGAGGTGACGATAATGAGGGTGCAGTCCCTTTGGTCTAATTTACAGGGCATCCCCGATCCTCTGTTCGACTTACAAGGGGTTGCTTCCGAGCGACTTATTTCACAAATACAACCAACCTGGAGGCCAGTGGGCTTTAGAGCTGGATTTATTAGTGGCAAACGAGATAGCAGACCAACTCAACGATTCAATCAATACCAACAAAAACGAGAAGCGAAGAAAAGGTGCGTCATCAGCAGTAGCTCGCAGAGATCAAAAGCGAAAATTGCACTCGCCAGCCGAAACCGCTAAACAACTCAATGACATGATGAAGAATAAGGAGGGGTGAACATGGCGGGCAGACAAGGTGGTAGTCGAGTATTTTTCGATGTAGTCGGACAAATGCAAGCAGCAAAGCTAATCTCCGATGCTACCGAGATGAGCACTGTTGTTCAAGCAATTGTTCTTGACGCTTTCGAGGGTATCAAAGGTTCTCTTGACGGTATATTTGCATCGGTTGGAAATGCTATCGACGCTGTTCGTGAACCAGCTCTGGCTCTTGGTGAAGCGTCAATTTACTTCAACAAGTTCTTCGACTATGAAGGAGTAGAGGCTTACGAAGAAAGAATCATTGATCTTGGTGTAGCATTCGGATTCACAGGTGCAGAAGCTCTGGATGCTGGCGCACGAATGGCTCAATTGGGCGGTTTGCTCGGTTCTGGTGAGTCTGTTATCGCTGGAGCTGAAGTCGGTATGGCCTTTGGTATGATTGGTGGTATGGAAACAGAAGAAGCCCAGAAGAACCTCATATCTCTTGCTCAACAAACAGGTTTCATGTATGAAGGGATGGGTAAAGAGGCTTTCTTAGCCGCCGATGCTGAAACACAACGCCAAGTAGTGCTTCGCAACTCTCTTTACGTCTTAGACCAACTGAACACTGTCGAAAACAACTCCGTTGCTACAATGCAACAACTGTCGAATGTGATGGATCAATTCGCTTCGTCTGGTTCAAGAGCCAACATGAGTATTGCTGAAATGGCTGCTCTATCGGCAACCCTGGTTGAATCCGGTGAAAAAGCGTCTAAGGCTGGTCGTGGCCTAAAGCAAATGCTTGTCCGTATTGCCAGCAACACAGGCGGTGCTGCTTCCGCACTACATGAATACGGTGTGGCTACTCAAGACGTGAACGGCGACATGATCGGATTAACCCGTATCATGCAACAACTCAAGGATAACGGGTTCGACGAACTTAACTCCACTCAACAACAGCAAATTGCTACATCGGTTGCTGGTGCAAACCACGCTGAACGTTTTATGAAGTTAATGACTAATTTTGAGAGAGTGACCGAACTTACTTCTCAAGCAATAGATCGTGAATCGACGGCAGTTGATGAATTAAACACCGTGATGAACACAGCAACATTTGAAGCAAACCAAATGACGGCTGCTCAAGAAACGCTATCGGCTATGATAGGTCAAGAGCTTTTACCAGCCATGACCGATGCTGAAATGGCTTCATACAGTATGAAGCAGTCGTTCCTTTCTGCATTAGAAGTTGATCCAGAAAAAAGCGGATTGAACGCTGGTCTTGACAAAACCATTTCATTCTTAGTGAAAGGCGCAACAAACGCTACAATCGTTGCTAATTCAATGTATGATATAGCCGGTGGTGCGTTTGAGACATTCATGAATGTTCAATCTCTCTTAATCTCGATACGGGTTTATCGTATCATCATGAAACAGAACGTGGACCTCCAGAGAATGATGAGTCAAGGACTCATCGGCCAGGGCAGGTTACAGAGTAAAATAAGTATGGAGCAAAGTGCTGTCGTTTCAAAGCTGGGTATAGCAGCGCAAAGAACAGCATTCGTAACTCAACTTGAGGCAGATCAAGTGAGGATATTGGCTGAAAAAGTTCGATACGGAACTGTTGCTGAAAGAATGAAACAGACTGAATATGTTATCTCTCAAAGAGTTCTCACGCAAACACAAGCTCAAATCCAGAAAGACAAAGACAGAATGACGGTTCTTGGTATGGCTTCATCCATGACTGAAGGACAGGCTATCTCTGCTGCTGCTGATAATGAAAAATTATTGATGCAGAAAACAGAAGAAATGGGAAAAATCCAGGGTATTATTGCTCTCAAAGGCGAAGAACACATGATTGGATTAACAAGCGCAGGTGCTATGCGAGCAGAACTTGAAATGGAAACTGCTCAATTGACGGAAAAAACCATTATTCTTAGACAAGTCGTTACTGCTCAATCATCATTAGCACAAAAAGAAGCAGAAGGTTTGGGTATTATGACTCAAGCAACTGTCGCTCGAATGAAGCAGATTCAAGCAAGACGTCAAGAGTTCATAGCCACTATTGACCTTTTGAAAGCTACGGGTCACTTGACAGTGGCTCAACATAAAGAGATGATGAGTAAAATGAAGTCGGCTGCTGCTGGCAAGGCTGTAATAACAGCAAATACTCTTACTGTTGGGTCGCTGATGCGACTTGAGGCACAGGCTCTTAAATCGGCTTTTAGCATGAACCGATTCGCTGGAGCTGCTGGAATCGCAAGCATGGGCTTAATGATGTTTGCAGACAATGAAGACGCTATGCAAGCAAGTATGATCCTAATGATGCTCTCAATGTTGCCAGCAATAGGCTCAATGGTTACTATGAAAGCAGCGACAGATAGTGCAACCGCCTCTTTAGTCAGCTTTGAAATGGTAGCAACTGCTGGTATGGCTATTCTTGCTATTACTGCTGCTTTAGCCGCAGCGCATTTCTTGATGAAAAATCACGCCTCGGATATGCAAGAATCAACAGGAGAAATAGTGGATGGTTTTGAGAATATACAATACGCTGCTGAAGACTTTGCATTTGAGCTTGACAAACCAGGCGGTGTGACCGATCTCATGCTTGACTTTGGAAACACAACCGAAGAATCAATGGATAAAGCCTCATCAAGCGTTAAAGACTTCATGAGCGCACGTGAAGAACTGTTCTTTGGGTTCTCCGCAAGTCGAATGAACCAGACTCTCTTCGATCAACTTGTCAATCAAGGAGTCGGTGAGTTATACTACCGAACCGAAGTCAATGTCAATAATCAATTCTATGGATTAACCGTCAATGAGATGGTGGATGAAATATCAACACAGATAGAAGAACGAGTTATAGCAAGGGCTGGTTGAAATGAATACTGTCTCATCTCGATTTACTACTTGGCTTGCTGGCTACTACGAAGACTTTCAATCCACTCGAACTATCTCCGAGGGAGAAGACTATGACAGCACCGACTTCTTCACTAATCGAAGAGACTCTCACGCTGGAAATACAATGGCTGCTCAAGCATTAGCCAACCCCAGATTCACTTATGATTATCTCACCAGGTCATTTGCTTCAAAAGCACCTATCGCTTTACTCGGATCAGCCGCAGCAAGTGAAGCCGCCTCTCTCCACAATGAAGGACCGTCACAATGGCTTACCTATGACGAGAACCGTATTGGCTCTGCTTTCTATGAAGGTCGAGCTACACTCTCTTATCCAGATACAATCGGTGATGCCGCATCCCTCCGAACTTTTACTTATCCTCGAAGGGCTGACTTCTCCCGTATGGCCTCTGGGTGGGGAACTCAAAACGAGTATTGGGTTCGTCAAGGTGATACAGATTCAACGTATGAGCGTAGTTCTTTCACCGTTCCAGCCGCAGGGATGCCGTATGGTGCTGCATCGACCAGAGGTTATGCCAAGTTCGATATATCCTTTTTACAACCTACCGACACTTCTGGAGTTCCTTTAGCTGTCGGCAATTCGCTCGGAGCTGACTTCTCGAACTATCGAAAGCATAAAATTATGATGAGTTCAAGCCTATGTGGTGTCTATATGGGCGAAACAGGTGAAATTATTGCTTCTTCTGGTGGTATTGGGCTACCTTATGCCTACTTATTCCCTATCAAGTCGCCATCGGGCAAGCCATTCTTTAGGCATTCATTCTCCCGTCGAGTCTCGGACTGGCTCACTACTTCTGGTATAGTAAGTGATGGTGGAAAAAACCGATACTCACTCGACCACGCTACTCAATTTGTCAATGTTGGTCCATTAGCGGCTGACGATCAATGGTTCTTCTTTGAGGCGAAAGCAATAACCGTTCAAGCAACGGGTCAATCATACCCTATTGGGGCGACGACAATTCTTCTCCCTGGTGGACTACCAACACCGCCAACCGACACAGCAAGAATCCTTGATCCAGCCAATGACCGACATTTGCCAGATAAAAGCTCTGGAACTCCTACTCAAACATTTGTTATTGAGTTCACCACCCTTGAATATACGTCTGTTTCAGTGAGTGGTTCTGGTGATGTGACATTCACATTAGCAGCCCCTCTTGCCTCTGGCTTTATTCAACCAACCGTTTATTACAACGTATGGAAAGACCAAGAGGCTGATGATAATAGCTTATTTGCTTACAACATAAACACAACAGGAGCTCCAGACCCAACAGCAACAGTATTTCAAAATAAACAAGACACAGCACTTGGAAACCCACTTGTTTGTTTCAAAGATAACTCAAATGTAGTTCTTAGCACTTTAACTGCTCGAACAACAAATGACACTTGGCCTGTGAATACATCAACCAGCAAAGGCTACAATATCTATTCAGTTCCTATTACAGTGAGTAACCCAGATGGGTTTTCAACAGACCCAGATAATAACATAGCGAGCGATCCATTCTTCAAAATAGGGAATGTCTATGGTCGGCTTGAAGTCGGTGACTATATTATTCAACTTAACCAGATTTATCCAGAAAAAATAACCTCTATGAATACAGACGGGACAATAACAACAGATGTTGATTGGACCGTTGATGTGGCCGTTCCTATCAAACAGGCTACTTATGGGTCATACACAAGCAACAAAGGGCGACCTGTTGATGGTATGTTTGGTTTTCAGCCTGTCATAGTGGGCGATACCGAGCTTAACGCATCAACTGATGGAGAGCGATTCACTATTCGACTTGCTCATCAATCCTTCGACACTACTCAATCCGGCGTTCCTAATGAGGTAGTGGCAATATACAATCTCGCTGTCGGCTACTGTCAAACCGAAACAGGATTCTCTCTTAATGAAAGAGGCAATATGGCAGGTTCTAAAGCCGCTATCACTCATACCTTTAGACCTGCAACTGGTTGGGGATTAAACGGTGCTCATCCTACACTCTGGACTCAATGGCAAGAAGGAGGAACAGAAACGACTTACACTATGGATCAATTATGGTATGATTTAGAGGTCGTCATGGACTTTACCAACCAACAATATGAGGTATTCGATGATGGTGTTTCAGTATCAACATTAGGAACAGACGGACCAATGCCGTTCAATGCTAAATATGACGGCTCGCCCTGGACTGCTGCTGACTTTTACGGTTGGTCGCTTGGAGTTCAAGAAAATAGAACCTTAGATTTAGCAGACCAGACAAGCTGGGTGACGGCTGTTACCATGATCGACAGAGCAGCCTACATCTATGCTCTCGACCATAGATTACCTACCACAATGCCTACAAACACTGAAGACTTCATCGTTAATTCTTTCAAAATAGTAAAAGCTGTTGATGGGATTAGTTCAATGGATATAACAGTCATTGATGATACAGACCTGCTCAATTTACCTCAACTTGCTTCTGGACTCCCTAATTGGAAGGTTCTTCTGTTCCGTGATAATGTAGATCGACCTATCCACTCCGCTATTGTATCGAATGTTAATTGGAAACAAAACGCCAAAAGAAAAACAAAAGAACTTGTTATGAAAGCAAAAGACTCCATCGGTGAGCTTGACTTTCAATTCCCATACTTCGATGTGGGACAGAAAGAAGGTGCGCCGAGCTTAGTGGCCGCATACCGACGATATGAAGTCACCAATTATGCAAACATATTCCACTTCGGGGCTACATCACTACTCAATCTCAATCAATTTTTAGGGCTTGACTCCGATAGCAAAGGTTCGACAGGCGAATACTTGCCTCGATACGATCAAAGAAGCCGTTTGTATTCGGGTCATCCAATTCAAATGTATTCAAACGAGGATATTAACGGTCCGAACTACGTTGAAGATGCTTGGGAGTCAAGTCGCTTAATTGACTACTTCATGCCAGACCCTAATGACCCAACAAAGACCAGGGCTGTATTCACCTCGGATGCTATCAAATACAGCGAAGACCAGATACCAGCAGGTGTCAAAGTAGCTATCAAAGGCAATTGGCGCAACGTTGGAGCTACCAGTGGGGCTAATACAAGCATTAAATCTCTGCCAGAGTTCGGTGAAAAGGGCTATTTGTCGTCATATCGCAGAGGATCAAGCCCAGAAAACACACCACATAACGTGATGAGGGGAGAATGGACTACTCAACAGGCACAGACTGTCACAACAGGAAATATGATAGCGTCTTACAACTTTTTGCAGGTTGCAGACACAGCATTATTCCCTGCGAGTGGCACTATTGCTGTCGGTGGCTCTGGCGCAGTTCTTTACGGCTCAACTAATTACACCTACACCTCGAAAACAGCAACTCAACTTAACATCGTGGGAACTCTCGGTGTTCCTTTTGGTGCTGGAACTACGGTTCGTGAAAAATCATCGACTGACTACATCATTATACCTCAAACATGGCAGAACTCTATTGTCGCTGAAGGTCTTCAAGACGATGGGGGATTCTTACGATTTAACTTTGTAGCAAATCCTAATTTTGGTGGCGGTATAGGCAGATATGAGTTAATGGGTGGAACAGGATATGCAAATGCTGACTCATTATTCGCTAAGAATGACTTAATGACACCACTTACAGCTCCAAGCGACCAAAACTTTCGCATATATGTCAAGCCAAACGCAGCAGGAATAGCTCATAATGCGGCTATGGCTGATCTACCAAGCGAAGTCTATACCTCAACCTCTGTTGTTAAGAATGATTCTGGACAAGGCAATATCATAACAAGCATCCCAATAACGAGTCTATCAGCCGCTTTACAAGCAGCACTCCCTATTACCCTCGGTGCTGGTTCGGGTGGCCTTGCAGACGGCTTAGAAGCTGATTTAGCATACATGACATTCCCTAAGATAAGGAATAAATCATACTCCCTTAGAAATGTCGGTTCGTCTTATGCTCATCGAGACACTCACGCACGTTGGATTCGAGACATTCCTCAATCTCTCTGGTTTCAAAAGACATTTGG
>Ga0307488_10000891_pt1 | contig 24767 bp, 39 predicted proteins | sample SB02metaG_FD_202248 | JGI IMG/M metagenome (GOLD analysis project Ga0307488, IMG submission 202248) | Sea-ice brine microbial communities from Beaufort Sea near Barrow, Alaska, United States - SB 0.2 | ecosystem: Environmental > Aquatic > Marine > Coastal | place: USA: Alaska | collected... | reverse complement strand
TTATGTCTTTAGCTGAGTGAGAGAATGAAGGCTTATTTGGTTGAGTTAATAAATTCATTTTATGATATAATTTGAATTGAAACCTCATCTTTATGTATCCATACTTCTTCCCCACTCATGAAAGATGATTCTTCAGATGAATCAAATAAGCATGTGGGAGTTGGATATTTTGAAAGTTGGTATTTACCTTGCTCATATCGCCATGCAAACTCATAATCTTGAAATTTTAAAAGTGATGGAACCATTTTGCTCTTTCTTGTGTGATCTTTTATTCTTATTTTCATATTATAGACTTTAATATAAGATACGAAAGATTTTTAGGGAAGCCAAATCTCTATTTCCAAAAGATCTGCACAAGAATTATAGTAAAAGCTAGCAGTAAGGACACTAATGTTTTAGTAGATATACCCTCATTAAAAAAGTAACTAACTAGAAATGCATATAATATAATTCCAACTCCAAATCCTATAAAACGAGGTGGCCATAACAATCCATCAAAACTTTTAACTGTATATTTAGTAGCTATTATAAAAAAGTAAGATACAGGTATTCCAAGTAGGGAAATTATTAGGGGATAATCTTTAAAAAATTTCCAAATAAATTGACCGTTAGTTTGGAAGTATGTTACTAGTTGGGCTAAGATATAAAATAATATTCCTAATAATAAATTTCGGTTCATAAGTGGATTAGTTTATGTTGTTGTTCTGTCAATGATATAATTGTAATCTTTAAATTACCCATCTCAAATTCACCAGCCTCTCCACTGTCTTGTAAAATTTCTGGTAGTTGGTGGAGGGTTTGGAAATCTTGTTGGTTGAAAGTGTTTCCATCTATTTCAACTAATATTTCATTTTGTTTTTCATTATCGTATGGTAATACCTTATTCCTTAAATCAAATGATGTGTTTGGTTGCTCTTTTACAATGTAATGTTTTCTTATAGCATCCTCATTTTCTTTCATATACACTGTAGAACACCATGGCTCAAGTACCTCTATCAATTTGCCATTACAATTTTTAAGTATAAATCCAATATCATATTTTGGGGGAACTATAGGTTTCATATAAGAATCATGTTTACAATAATGTCCCCATTTACGAATAAATTCTTTAGTTGATTTTTGATTTTGGGCTAACCACTCATCTGTTTCTCGGTTCTTCATAAACACTTCTCCATTAGGATTTCGTTCTGCTCCATCTGCAAATCTTGAGCCTCTACAAGTCATATGATAAACAAATCCTTCCCATGTTTGAATAAATTTAATACCATTCAAATGAAAACGATTGAATATATCTGTATCTTCTTTTGATTGTGGTGCAAAGAGTATATCATGCCCCCCAATCTCTTGAAAGTCTTTCTTCCAAAATGCCCATGGTGCAAATATACCTTCTGTTGTTGGAACTTCATTAAACTGTCCTAATCTATCTTCAATATATTGTAATAATTCTTTTTCTTTAAACTCTTCAGGTTCAATGCCACAATCTAATAATATCTTTTCTGGGCCATCTGGGTGTAATGGTGGTTCAATTCTAGTAAGTGATACTATTGTTTTTTCTTTTAAATGCTTCTCAATTGCATCTAAAGCACCAGGACATAAGTACATATCAGCATGGTAAATCATGCAAATATCGCTTGTAGCCACTTCATTAATTAATCTATCATATAAAATAGTATGGCCTAATCTTTTACCTGATTGGTTTGTAATGAATTTAAAATTTGCATCTACTTCAGCCATTTTGATACACCATTCAAACGTTCCATCATTCGAAAAATCATCTGCAACACAAATTTCTACTTCATGGTTACCCTGGTTTTTACGAATTGAATTGTATGACCATTTAAGGTATTTTAAATTGTTTCTACTTGGTTGTATTAGTGATATTTTCATATTAAAATTCTTTTTTTATTTTTTTTAATAATTCTGTGTAATCGCGACCCCCCCTTTTATTTATATCATGTTCTGAGTCTAGTATGGGGTGAAAAGAGTGGTCAGATAACTTTCTGTAATAATTATCTTCCCCAAAATATTCAGGTCTAGAGCATTCAGTGTTAGTTGTAAAATAAGATATATTAGTTTTTCCAAAATAACTACATAATAAACTACTACCCCCTCCCATAGTTATAAAACCCCTAACATTTGAAAATAAGTTTAATTGAAATGTATTATAATCACTAACTTCTACTTTGTTTTTATAGTGGTCTTTTATTAAATCATCCATTAAAATAACATCATCATAATAACCCACTAAATCATAATCAGAAATTAATCCCTGACTTTCTACTTGGGATTCTATATTATGAAAACCCTGATTTAAACTATTAATTTCATTTGTATCTAAGGGGAATTCATTATTTTTTGGTCTTTTATAAACTACTAAATATCCCTTTTCAGTTAAATAATTAAAAATATTATAAAGACATTCCACATCAAAAAATCCAATAGGAGGATGCCCGTGTTCTATATTATATCTATTAGATACTAAAATTATAGGTTTTCCTAAATCTATATTTTCATTATATATTTCTTTATATAGAGGAGGTACCCACTTTCTATAATCTAAAACCCCATTTATTTTAGTTTTATCTTCATCATTTAATTCTGAGTAGTCTTTTCCAAGAATTCCAATAGCGTTATGATGTATCCAGTTATTTGGGATAGTATTTAATCCTGCTGCCTTATTGTCTATAGTCCTATATTCATATTTTTCCTCTACATTATCACAAAAATAATAAAAGGGTTTCATTCCTTTTGATGTTATAACTTTTTCTAGTTCTCCTCTTTGATGCAACCAATATGCATATGGGATAACTAAGGTTAATTCTAAACCAAATTCGGGGTTAGTATCAATTATCATAATAAAATTTTTTAAGGTCTAATAACTGTGTTTCTATATTTTTCACTTTTACATCTACTTTTATACTTTTATCTATTCCTCTCTTTTTTGGTGTGATTATAATTTCCTTTTTAAATACCTTCTTTATAACCTTTAATAAGTTATATTTAGAAATAATTTTACTTCCTAATATATTAAGGATTTTTTGGTCTTCCCAGTTATTTATTAAAAAAAGACATTGTTTAGACCACTCTAAAGTTGTTACTCCATTCCACATTGATTCAGTATATCCTTCTGTTGTTTTTTGTTGGGATAAAAACCACTCTAATAAGTTGTTTTTAGTGTTTAATTCGGGACCTATAATTGAAGTTTTTATAATTTTAGTTTGCTTACCTAAATTACATATATAATTAGATGCTATCTTTTTTGATAAACCATAACCATCCCCTTCTTCATAATCAGTTCCTGGGTGGATGACCCTACAGGGGGAATGTAAATCTAACCAGATGGGCAATTTCCAATTAATATCAAAATTATCAGTTTTCTGAGGTATTGCCCCTATACAGTTGATAACATAATCTAACCTTATATCTGATTTAAAGGGAGACTTAGGCCATCGTACATCAGTAGTTATAACCTTAATATTATTAAGTGATAAGTATTTTACCACCATGTGCCCTAACATACCGTTATGACCTAATACTAATATTTTCATATTTTAAACCAATTATATTTGATTAACATACTCTTTAATTCATCTTTAGACATAACAACATCTTTACTACTAAATTCTTTATCTAAACTATTTTTAGATACATTTTTATAATGCATATACAATACATTATCTTTACCTAATATAGTTCTTGGTGCTTCTTCATCTGATGCCATTATTTCATGTAGTTTTTCAGATATTCTAGGTACTCCTATATTATACTCTAAACTAAATTCTTCTTTATATAATTCAAATAGATCTTTTACTAAAATTGATTTTAAATTTGGTATGACATTAAATCCACTAACTTTTAAACCATATTCAATTAAATTCATAGCATCCTCAACATCAATAACAAAACGAGTCATTTTATCTGAGTATAGTGTGAGTGGATAATTTTTATTAATTGAATCCCAAATTAAAGGTATTATACTGCCTGTTGAATTTAGAACATTACCATAAATAGCAGATGATAATTTTACATTTGAACTTTCAGCATTTACAATAAATGACTCACCAGCTATAAATTTCATAGAACCATATAATGTAGTAGCTGCTCTAGATTTGTCTGAAGATATAAAACAGGCTGCAATCATCCCATTTTCTTCAGCAACTCTTCTAGAATTAATAGCACCATCAATTAATACTCTAACTCCTTCTTCAACATTTTGATCAACTGCTTCAATTTGTTTTAATGAAGCAGCAAAAATTCCAATAGTATGATTAATTGATGACCTTTTTAATAAATCAAAATTACGAACATCACCAATTATACAAGTAATATTAGGAAATTGTTTTTTTAAATAATAATGTTTAGCTTCATCTCGTGAATAAACTGTAATCTCATTATCTTTATAATAACGTTTTACTAAATTAGATCCTAAAAATCCAGCACCTCCAGTTATAAATATTTTTTCGTTTTTCATTTTATTATCTTAATTTGTGGAAAAGGAATTACATATGGAATTCCTAAATGTTTTGTTTTTTCTATAATCATATCAGCAAAATTCCAAGCAAATATTAATATATAATCTGCTTTATCAATATGACTAGGTGGGTGAATTGGAATTTTTCCATTTGAAGTGTATCTATTATACCTTTCTGGGGATTCATCAATTATATAATCAATATCTGTATTATCTAAATCTAAAGTTCCTATAACTACATTAGCTCTACCTGATGCTCCATAACCAATAATTTTTTTATCTTGATTATCCTTTAAAAATTTTTTTAACTCTTGCAATGAGGTTTCTATTGAATTGGAGAAATTACTTAAATCCTCATATGATTTTTCTTTTTCAATAAATTCACTAACTTTAGGATTAACTTTAATAGTTAAATCCTTAGTAGCAGTAATCCTAATTGATCCTGAGTGGGTTGGTATTTTTTCTACATCTACTATTTTTAAATTATGCTTAGATAATAAATGTTTTAAACTTGTGACAGTATAATAATATAAATGTTCATGATACATGAAATCAAATTGAAACTTATCAACTAAGTCTAGTAAATATTGTACTTCAAATATAAATTTACCATCTTTCTTTAAAGAATATTCAATACCCTTCACTACAGAATTAATATCTGTAATGTGGGCAAAAGTATTACTAGCTAAAATAAAATCATATTTATTAATCCATTTCTTTTTTTTAACAAATCCATAATTAAAAAAATCATCAATTAAATTTAAATTCTTTTTTCTACCTAATTCAACTATATTAGTAGCGGGATCAATCCCAATAGTATTGTTAATACCTCGTTCTTTTAAAGCATATAATAAAGGTCCGTCATTGCACCCAAATTCTAATATTTGTGTATCATTAGTTATATTTTTATTATCAATTAACCAATCAGCATATGAATTAAAATGTTTTTGCATACCCACAGATGAAATATATCTATAATCTTTGAATAATATTTTAGGATCTATTAAAGTATCAGTTTGTACTAATTTACAATCATTACACATTATAATAGATAGTGGGTATTTTTTTATATTATTTCTATCAGCTTCTAAAGGAAAACTTCCAGCTAAAGGGATATCACCAAAATTATAAACAACACTAAAATTATCACTATAACAACTTGCGCATTTTTCTCTATTAATCATACACTTAATATAATAATTTTTTTCCAAAAAACCTATTTTTTTCTATACTTTTTATAAAATTTAATTAATTTTAGGGTAAAACTTTACTCATATGATTAATAAATTTTTCCTCTGAGAAGTGTTTATTATAATTTTCTTTAGTTGTTTTACTACATTCTAAGTAAAAATTATTGTTGGTCTTAAGTTTTCTAGCTATCTTTCTTGCTTCCTCTAAATCACCTAATTTAACTGTTGTGTTTGGGTGGCAAATATATTGAGTATCTAATCCCTCATACCCAATACAAGGTATACCTAGGTAAGCGCAATTTAGAGCAAATGTACCAGCGGCATGGGTTCTCATTAAATGAACAGCATATTTATGTTTGTTTAATTGTTGTACCCATTGAGACCAATTCATATATGGTAAATGATTAATATCTAATTCTTCCTCACGATCTATTTTCCTACCCATACTTGGAGCGTATACCTTTTCTCCAAATTCTTGTGCTACCATCATTGAATCAAAACCACCGTACCAACTAGTCATATTACCTCCAATCATTACCCCTGATCGTTCTATATCATTAATTTGGATTGAGTCTTCAATCATTAATGAAGGCATTACCCTAACATCCTTATGGTCAATTAGGCCCTTATAGTATTTTTGATCTGCAAGATTATGAGAATAAACTATATCAGCTGATTGTAAAGTGTTATAATACCATATTTGCTTTTCTAAGGTGTAGTCTTGCCAATTCCAGTTTGGACCTTCTTGCATCACAGCTACTTCCTTACAACTCTCTTTCAATAGATTGATATTAAAATCAGGATTGTTCTTTGGAATGATTACTATACCTAAATCATAATTTTCAGGAAGTGTTTTAGTATTAATTGGATAGTGGGTAGCCTTTAAAGCACACATCCAAGCAAATTCCGTTCTCATGTTTTCATGGGTTCTGGGTATCTTACCTATAAATCCCATTTCAGTAAAAAATGCTATTTTCATATTAATTCTTGGATTGTTTTGAATTGGGCGTCTTGTGATTTTAAATACTCTAAGGATACTTTTAATTGTTCATAATTAGATTCATTCCATACATTATCATTCCAATCACCTGCTATATGGGATTGGAACATTACATTTCCATTATGTAATTTAATATCAGTTTCATGAATTCCATCTGCCCCAAAAATCATCTTACAATCCCATTTAATATTATGGTTATGTTCATAATGTACTGCGGCATAATGGAAAGTCTTTCCTAAGTAATATATAGCAGATGGGTGTGCTAACCAACCTGGGTTCCTCCATCCTATAGGTTGGTGTCCTACTTGAGTCCATTCATTTAATATTAAATCTAGACGGTCAACTACTTTTTGTTCAGTATCTAATTCAAAGAATTCACATTCCCCTATATCGGTTCTTTCACACATATGGTAATGCCCATGTGCTGCTAATTCAAAATAATCTTTGGATTTTAACCATTCAACCCACCCCCTATGTTCTGAAATGGGGAATTGATTGTGGTAGTTAGAGGGGATGAATAGGGTAAATTTAGCTCCAAACTCCTTATTAAGTTTTTCTAAATATTCCATACATTTATCCCCTTCTAAACCCCATCCAACCTCAGGATGGATATCATCTATAGCTATTGTTACTTGCATAATAGTTTTATATCATTATCTACCATCTTTATCACTAAATCAATAAATGGTGTGCTACCCTCCCAATCAAGTCTACTTTTTGCTTTACTACTATCTCCCCTTAAAACATCTACTTCAGCAGGTCTCATATATTTTGGGTCTTGTTTAATATAAGAAGACCAATCTTGTATCCCTATATGATTAAAAGCAATATCTAAAAATTCTCGAATTGAGTGTGTTTTTCCTGTTGATATAACAAAATCATCTGGTTCTTCTTGTTGTAACATTAACCACATAGCTTTTACATAATCAGGTGCATAACCCCAATCTCTCTTTGCATCTAAGTTTCCTAATGTGATGTGATCTGCTAAACCTAACTTTATTTTAGCAACACCATTAGATATTTTTCTAGTCACAAATTCAATTCCTCTACGTTCTGATTCATGGTTAAATAAAATGCCACTACAAGCAAACATACCATAGGATTCCCTATAATTCTTTGTTATCCAATGTCCATATAATTTTGATACTCCATAAGGTGAGCGTGGGTAGAATGGGGTATTTTCAGTTGCTGGGTTCTCAATCATTCTACCAAACATTTCAGAACTGCTTGCTTGATAGAATTTAATTTTGGGGTTGAATTCCCTAATAGCTTCTAGTATCCTTAATACCCCTAACCCAGTTACATTACTTGTATATTCAGGAGTATTCCAACTCTCACCTACAAAGGATTGGGCTGCTAAGTTATATACCTCATCAGGGTTTGATTCTTTTAGACATCTTAATAGAGAATTTTGGTCAGTCATATCCCCATTTAATATAGTTATTTTACCTATTAGATGTTTAATATTTGTAGAGTTTGCTGAAGATGATCTTCTTTCCATTCCATACACCTTATAATTCTGTTTCAGTAAAAAATCTGCCAAATGGCTCCCATCCATCCCACTTATCCCAGTAATTAATGCTACTTTCATATTTTATCTTTTAAATCATTATATTCATAAAACTTTCCTTCCCTCCCCCGTAATATGGTAAGGTTATATTCTGACATTTGTTTAAATATTTGAAATGCGTTTCCTTTAGAATCATTAAAGGAGTATTCATTATTCTCATCTTTAACATACATTCTTTTATTTGGGTGACGTCTCGCATGTACTTTTAATAAATTTTTGCAGATATACTGTTTAACGTTACCTTTATACAGTTGATTATAACTTATATCAAATCCCTCATCATCATTGTATAACATTGCTAAGGGTATGTTAACACCACTTTTAATTAATTCTGAAGATATAACTAAAAATGATCCATCTATTTTAGTGTATGGAATATGGGTGAATTCAAACTCATCAATTTCAGAATTTATTTTATTCATCTCATCAATAGACATTCTTGATTTAGCTTGATTTGGATTTAGATGACCTTTATCATCATCTATAAACACATGGTCAATATATTTTGGATGAATTGTTGGATCCCAACTTGAATCCCACATCTTACGATCAGCAAATGACATTATATATTTATACTCTCCTATTGAATCTGTGTAGTTAGCTAAAGAATCTATTGCATGTAACCCCTCTCTTGGAATAAAACTATCTGTTTCTCCCCAAATAACATAATCAACAGTCTTACAATATTTGTAATTTAAATCACGTCTATAATCTGTATGAAAGTACATTTTATTATGATTTATTGATGAATGTATATTATGGACTCCTAATGATTTAATCTTTGATATTCCATCTTCATATATCCCTAAAATCTCATCCTCTAATATTTCCCTATAATCAATCTTCTCTAAGTGTTGAGAGATGTTTAAACATAGATCTATATAAACGTTCTCTTTATTGTCTATAGTTTCTAACATATTACATAATCCATCTATAAATTCTTTATAAATTTCTATTTCATAGAACATTACATGAGTCCCTATTACATATTTCTTTTGTAGTATCATTTTAATAATTCTTTTAAAATTTTATTAGCGGCATTAACACAATTTCCTACTTTACCACTAAATAATCTAAAATCATCTCCAGATCTGTTGACTGTGGTTGGTCTTTCATCTGTTGTATCCTTATTAGGTAAAACGGTTCGAATAGTATACATAGAACCTATATATTCTGATTTCTCTATATCGGGGAAGAATTTTTTAGCTGATTCTATGAATCTATCTCGATTAGTATATTTAGGATTATTAATTATACCTTTATTTAGGTACTTTTTATATACTGTAGGTATTTCAGGTTTTTGGCCTACATTCCTGACGTGGATTGCATGAACTACATTACCACCAAGATGATAATCAGTACCTGATAGTGGGTCAAAGCACATAAAGGGACCATCCATTACCACAATACTTTTATTCTTATAAGATTTTGGTAAATTAAATATGGGTTTTTCACATAACTCAAATTGGTATTCTTTAATGTTATCTGTTTCTTCAGATTCATTTAAGGAGGCATAAGTTGCATATATAACATGTTTATATCCCTTTAATATTTTGATCCTTTTATTTAATATTAAATTAACCCCACACCCAATAATACGTTTACGACATATATCAGTTAATATTTTTGGGTTATATAATTTCTCATCTACTTTTATTGTTAAATCACAATTAGGTAATGTATCAACTATATCCCAACTTAAATCTGATTTATCAAGTATGGATAGATATTGGTTTGGAGTGATTAAACTATCTTCAGAGGCAATAGAGTAGTAATGTTTATTAGTATTTACTATGGATTGTGGATAAAATTTTATAAAGGATTCTTCAGTATTTTTACAAGATTGAATTGTTTCAAGACTTCGTGGATAGTGGTAACCTCTATGTAAACGATATTGGTTAATATTAGAAGTACATTTCATTATATCATCCTCTTTCTCATATAAATCAACTATATATCCTGATGTTTTTAATTTTATCGCGGTTGTTATACCATAAATTCCTGCTCCTATAACAGCACATTTCCCATATAGATGATATTTAACATATTCACTCACAAAAGTAGCGAATAAACTTCTCTTATGGTTAGTTTCAAAGTCAGCAGTTTCATTTAAAACCATCTCCAACATACTCTCTAAAGCATCTATTGGTGAGTTGCGGATTATAGAATCTATTTTTTTAGAGTAGGATTTGAAATCATATTCAAAAGTATAACTATTTACCCCAAAATTGATTTGAAATTTTTTATGAAATTTTTCATTTTGGATTTTATATAAATTATTTGGTTTTACATCTCCAATTTGGTCATAAATTAAGTAGAAGTGGTGATATGCTATCCTATCAACCATATTTTCAGATACTCCGGCCCATTTCTTATATATAAAGGAATTTGTTGGAGTCACATCCTCATAAGATAAAACATCATCAACATAAAATTTTACATTGTTTTTTTTGGATATATCTATAAGCTCCTGTAAAGAGGCTGTTGATAAGGTACCTGGTTTTTCACAGAATACATTAATATTTCTCTCAAGAAAATGTTTAGCTTGCTCATAATGGAATTCATTAGGAGTAGATATAATTATCCAATCCAAATTATCTTTAACATCCCACCAATCATTTGATGAAGTATATGTTCTTACTAGTTGGATATTAGATATCTTGAGGAGTTTGGATTCAATCTTCTTCCCAAATTTACCATGTCCTAATAGTCCTACTTTAATCATTATATAGATATTTATATGTTTTCTCCATCCAATAAGGTACTGATTGATCTTTATCTGGTAAACCATTGAAATGCATAACGTAACCCATTTTTGTATGTACCATCTCAGGTCCTACTATTTCTTTAGCAGCCATACAACTCATATTGAATCTATATGGGAGTTCTTTTGTTTCTATATTTTCCTTCTTTAGTAGGTAATTTAATGGTGTTTGATCAGTACCTACCCCATAAGTTTTTTGACACCATTTAATTTGTTCAGAGTTGTCAATATAATATTGTTTCATAGTATTAAAGAATTCTCTATGTTTCTTATTTACGATTTGGAATCCACTATTAAAATATTCATACCAATTTACTAAGGGTTCATCTTGAAACAAATTTTCCTTATAATTTTCAATTGAACGTATAATCCAATCAAAATCACCATCATCATGTACTAAACAATATTTATCCTCTGTTAATGTGAATATATCAGGTGAGTTTGGGTGGATTATTGTATCTGCATCTACAATTAGAATTTGGTTGTAATCAATTTTATTATGGTCTAACATATCAAACAAATAATACCTTTGCCATATGACCCCCATATATTCTGTATCAACAATAGGTTCTTCCATTGTTATTAATTTATGTCCATATTTGTTACAAAAGTGGCTCCAACTATCAATAGAATATTGGTATTCTTTTTTAGTCTTACCATCCTTCTTTATATCGATCATAAACACTATATTATTCATACTTTCCTTCATAATATTTATCTTGATAATTCTCCCATGTTTGTTTCATAATCTCTTCTCTTTGTTCAATTGCAAATCCTGTAAAATGCCAAATATTAGCATATTTAACATAAAATGGAGTCATATCCTTCTTAAGCTGCCAATTATGGCTAAACATATTTTTTCTATGTATAGCTACTAGATTCCAAATTGGTGGGATAAGATTCATTTTCATACAATTTGTTTGGATATGGTAATTAAGTAATGTTTGTGTTTTACCACCTCCCATATTCCAATTGTCCAATTTATCTTGATGTTTAAAATAAAAATCTCTTAATTTTTTATATACAGATAATGATTCTTTATCTAAAAATACTACACCAGAGTTGATGTAATTATCAATATCCATTTTATATTCTTGGAAGAATGAGTCTCCATAATTAGCAATACTATCATGTATCCATTTTAGATTAGATTGGTCTTTCACCCCACTAATCCCATCTTCTAAGCTTTCAAATATGTTAGGAGTGTCCCATTTAACCATTGTATCACAATCTACAACTCCTATTTTCTCATACTCTTTTCCTATATCACAAACATCTAATTGATTCCAAATTGGGAAGCCATATTTAGGATTATGTTCAGTAACTACATGAAGATCTACATTATTTTTCCTACACCAATATTCCCATGTTTTTTTAGAATAGTTAGCATATACTGAATGGTTGTATTCTGATTTGTTGTGATCAATAGCAACCATGTAAATTAAATATTTGCTCATGGGGTGATTTGATTTAAATTTTCTACTATTTTAAGATAATGATCTCTTATAGCTCTTCCAAGCTCTTGATCATTTGGATATTTTTTCACATATTCTTTTATATTTACCTTAAAACCTTGTGTCAACTTTAAAGCTCTAATCCAATTATCCTCAACTTGTTCTCGTTTTGTCATAACGTCTCGTAAAAGTTATTTTGCTTTTCTTGTCTTTCTATTTCTTTTGGGTGATATAAACAATACTCTTCTAGAGCCTCTAAATCACCCATTATCTTAAACCCAGTTATAATCTCATGAACTTTACCAACCCATTTGATATTCTTTGAGTTGCGGTAGAGTCGATGTTGCCTGTCGGGAAAATTAACCCAACCCTTATCACTTACATGCCACCCCCATTTTTGGATATGCTCTGGTGTAAGTCCCTCTACTGTGTTTATTCTAGGTACTCTATATAAGTCTACGTCTGGGTTTAGTTCTAGGAGTGTGTGTAGATTTTGAATTAAATACTCATGGGGTATCTCATCTGCATCTATTTGGAAGATGTAATCTCCTGAGCATTGTGAGTTAAGATTGTTCTTGAATGATGCAAAGTCTTTGTTTAAAGCTACTTTACATTCAAACACAATTTTCCCTTCATCACCTAAATTACCACAATATAAATTAACTTCCATTTCTGGAGTGAGTGGTGTGTGAGTAGCTGTTTGTTTATAATCAGCATCTTGCTGCACAACAATCTCATCCTCATCTCGTTTATGTTCTAAGAGGAATGGTATAAGATGTTTTATTTCTTCAATCTCATTACAGACTGTAATTGCGTAACTTATTTTCATAACATATATTTGATATAATATAACATCTTTTTATGGGAAAAACAAGTTATCCTTGTAAAAGTCCAAGATACTCTAAAGCTTCTATATAATCTCTTTCATGGTACTTTTTCATAGTATTCATATCCGTTTTATATTTGAGGAATTCACCTTCTTTACCTATTACGGGGTGGTTTACTCTATCTTCTTCTGGTATTTCTACAGCTTTAACTGCTGCCCATTCCCAATTTGAAGAATTATTCCCCATTGCAAAAATCATACCTTTAGATGGTTCATTTATTGTGTTTGGAATCCATATTAATCCAGTTTTTTCATCTTTCCATGCTAAATCTTTAAAAAGTTCAGGCAAAGATTCCATCTGCTGTTCGTAAAATTCTTCTCCATCTTTCATAAGTGAGTTAGTCCAGAAACCACATGACATACTCATGTAGTTAGTGATTTCTGGTGATATTCTTACTTTGTAGCATAAATCTCCTCCGGATTTAGGGCAATCAATTATTTCTTCATGTTCCATTATTGTTCTACTTTTTTAAGTTTTGGTAATTTTAATTTTGGTAATTCAAGTGGTTTATTTTCACCTCCTATCTTTTTAAGTTTTGGGAGTGTAAGTTGAACCTGTTTTGGAAATTCTGGTATTTTGTTGTCTAGAATTTTATCTAAAAGTGCTTTCATTGCGTCAAATGAGAAGTTAGTTCTACTTTGGTAACCTTGACGTTTAGCTTTCTCAGAATATCCTTTATAATTTTTAAACACATCTTTAAGATAGTGCCCTACATTTCCATGATCTACACTAAACCATTGTGCCTCTTTCATTAACATATTATTAGCGGCAGATGGGTGTATATTTGTCATAGTACCTGGTAGTAACGTCGTAAATTCTGGGTTTAGATAATCTATATGCCCACTCCAATTGGTTGTAATAATTGGCTTGTTTACTAAACTAAATTCTAACATTGGTCTTCCAAATCCTTCACCTTTAGTTAAACAAACCATTGCTTTTACTTTTGAATGGTTGTATATTTCATTCATTTCCCCATCTGAGAATTCACCATGTAGTAAGTAGATGTTTGGGAGGGTTTTAGCTGGTGATGATGATTTAATTGCTTTGATCTTTTTAAGGATACTATTTCTATCTTTATAAGATGGACCTACTGATGTTGTTTTTAATATAAGTGCAGGTGCGTTCTTTGTATTTTTAAAGGTTTCATAAAATGCTTTAATAAGCAATCCAACATTTTTTCTATCTTCATTCATCTGCCCTTGCATCCAATGTCCTACAAATAAGTAAGCAAACTTCTCAGGAATAGAATCAATTGATTTATGTAGGCTATCATTAGTCAGTGGTTCTTTAAGAGGCTTATATACATCTAAATCTGCACCTTCAAATAATACTTCACTATCACCTACCCATTCTAAATTTCCGGCAGATTGGTTAGTATTCTTATCTTTCATCTCAAATTTACTATTTTTTAAGACATCAATTGTATGTTTAGAAGAACCTAATATTAAATCCATTCTATTACATCCCTCAATCCATTCACCAGGTGCAATTGTACTTTCAATTCCAGCTGTTATTCCAATGTTGTATTTACCTACTTTTTGAAATTCATTTGGAACTGTTATTTGAGCCCAAATATCAGGTTGTTGAGTTAATTGAGGGCTAATTATATGAGATGTTAGAAAATCCCACTCTGGATTTGATTTAATAAATCCTTGAGGTGTTTCTCCCCAACGTTGGGGGATTATTTTTACATCATATTTATCTAATTCAATGAGTGCTTTAACTACATCTCTACTCCTACTTCCATACCCAGATAGGGTATCTATTGGACAACTTACTATAAATGTTGGTTTATTCATTTTTAATCTATTTTTAGTATAACAATTCGTGTTGGATATATTCGTCTTCTACTTCATTTACATTAATGAACTCAAATTTTCCTCTTGGAGTCCATGTTTCAAATAATTTATCTATAGCTTCTATTGCTCTTTTACTCATTATTTTGCTTGTAAATCCAGCCTCATCACTTACAGCCCATTCTCGACCTAATAAACCTAAATCCTTTCTTTCTTCTTTACTCATTTTATACAACTTCATCATTTGTTCAGTTGCATCCTCAGGTCGACATCTATCATCCCAAATATAAGGAGTAGTTGGTGAACCTTGTAGTGATCTATTAGTTGGAAATACTGGGAGAGCCCATTTACCATGTGATTTATATTTTCCGGTATGGTTGGAAGGTATCTCTTTTGAAGGTACAAACCATTTTCCATCTTCATCTACAAATCTCATTTGATCTTGCATTCCACCTGTTACATTAGCTATAATTGGAGTTCCTGCTAACATTGCCTCAGTTAAAGATAATCCCCATCCCTCATTTGAGGTCAATTGAATTTGGGCATCTGCTAAATTATAAAGCATGTTTAAACTTTCTGGTGGGAGTTTTTCTTGAGAGAAATATATAGCTTCAGGGTAATCATGAAAAAGTACTTTTCTAACTTCTTCTAAATCTGTCCCATGTTCACTAACAACTTCAGTATGTAATATAAAAGCACACTTTTTAGCCTCTTCAGGAGTTAATTTATCTAGAAAATATCTAAAAGCAAGTAAAGTATCTGGAATTTGTTTTCTTCTGATGTTTCTTGAATTGAAGAATAAAACAAAATCTTTTTCTTGCTTATTGAAAATTCCTTCTTTGAATTTTAGAAAATCTGGGTTTGTGTCTTCTAGAGGGTAGAATAATTCTTCATTTAGGCCGTGAGGAACATATTCTAATACTTTATCTTTAGCCTTTTCCCCTAATACTAATTCATTGATAAGTTTTGTTTGTTTTGAAATTGCTAATAATGCATCACAAGACTCATAAAATGATTTATTGTATAATGGTGTTGGTAAGTCATCCCAAATGTTTAAATAAATTATTGGTGTGGTTTTTCTAATTTCATTTTCCATTGTAAATATCCATTCAAAATATCTTGGATCGGTTATTAACATAATAGCATCTGGCTTCTCATTTGCTAATATTTGTCTTAGGAGTGTTGGATCTCCATAACCATCAACAGGCATTAGAAATACAGATGAATCATCTATTCCTGCATTTTTATTAGTGTCTTGACTAATGTCAAAACGTTTGCCTTTATCTGGGTGGTTCATAGCTCCTGCTAAATTAACCCAATTAAAATGTTGGCATGTATTAATAACAAGTTCTCGGGCAACTGTAGCTACTCCACTATGTACTCTAATATCATCGCAAATTAGTAGAATCTTTTTCCTTTCATCTTTAGGAAGATGTTTAAAACTTTTTTTCATTAACTTTTTATTTGTATAATAATTAAATTATTTTAGACTTCCAAGCTTAAATCATTATGGCTGTGGATTCTTTTTCTAAAATCTTCATCGGTTAGATAGAGGTGGATTGCACGCTCAGATAGTTTTTGAAATGAGAATTTATGTCTTACACAAGACACTTTGAATTCTTCAAACATTGTTTCATCTAGTTTTACACTAGTAAGTTTTTGGTTTACGCTCATATTATTTAGTTTTTTAAATTAACGTATATAAATATATGAGTATTCCCTAAGATGTAGCAGTACATAAATGAGTTTTATTGTAGACACACCATTTACACTTATCATTAATGGTGGGTTGGTGATCTGCTTCTTTATGAGTACCATTGTCGAAGGCCTCATTTATGAATTTATTTAACGCTAGTGTTACCCGTTTTTGCTTAATTTTACCTGATGGAGGTGTAAACTTTTGAATACGTCTTATAACAAAGTCCTCATGTTCATATAGTTTACGTTTTATAATAAAAAACTCTATTTCTATACTTTTTATATCGACATTAAATTGCTCTGAGAAGAATTTCTTATATAGTATGAGTTGAAATTGTTTTATTTCATCTGATTTTTCTTTCTTTCTCCACCCTGAGGTGGATGTTTTGATATCGATGATTTTAAAAGTATTTGTTGGTTCGTGATACAATACTATATCTAAAAAACCTTGATATATTAGGTTAGTGTATTCAGGTTTGGGGTTTAAAGAAATTGGAATTTCACATCCAACCAACCACCATCCCTTTTTACTAAAATGTTTAGATCTATTTTTCTTAAAATCTCTTATCATTTCAACCCCATCCCTATAGAAATCATTAAGTTCTTTAGGTGTACTAAAGTGTATGGATTTGTTGAGTTTGACTTGTTTTTTATATTCTGTGGAGAGTTGAATTTCAAAAAATTCTTCTAATTCTAGATTATTAGCTGCTACAATACTCTTCTCATACATAACATCTAAATAATGTTGGAGGGCTTCATGTAACGCAGTTCCAAATACAGTATGGATAGTAGAAGAAAATACTTTAAATCCTTCTTTATATTGGAGTGACCACTTTTTAGGGCAATCAGTGTACATTGAGAATTGGGAATATGATATATTCTTTTGGAATGAGAAGTCAATTTCATGTTGATTAAAACTTCTAATATCTTTAACTATTTGGGGGATTTTCTTCTTAGCCATACTTAAAGATAAGAAAAAACTTGGTGGAGGCCAAGCTTAAATTATTTTAAAACCACCCAGGTAGCGATACTTGGGTGGCTTTATTGCCATAAGGCAAACGGTCCTAGTCCGTGTCTTAACGATATTTTAATCTATCGTTTTCTTTTTCTAGAAATAATACTTTCACTTCAAGTGCTGATAATTTTATTTTTACATCCATTAATGAATCAGTACACTCATCCTTATCTCCTTCTAATTTCTCAACTCTAGTCTTTAGATCATCTCGATAGGCCATTGATTCTTTAAGTGTTTCTTTTTCCTTTTCTCGTTTGTTCTTAATAAGGAATTCATAAAACTTCCAAGCCCCAGCTCCAAATAGAACTGTGAGGGATGTTATTATTATTGGGATTATGTTTTCATTCATAATTTTAGGGACTTATGTAATATTTCAACTTTTAATTTAAATAATATCCAGGTCCACATAAAGGCGTACCAGCAGGTTATCAGTAGATTTTTCGCATCTATAAGCGTAATTGGTTCTTCATCTACAGTTAGATATATACTTACTAGATATCTGATAGTAGCAAATAAAGTTAAAATTAAGTGGTATAAAACAAACCTAGATAGCCACTTTATATGGTTTAGAGATATTAACATACCTATACTACCAATAAGATAAGCAAAATAAAGCCAATAAGTGGAGGGTTGACCTACACTTTCCCAGTATGATGGAGTAGTCCATAGTACTTGGTTGTTTAGTAAATCACTTACAACCCAAAAGAATAATAAGGGTTGGAAGTCAAAGTATAGTAGGGTTTCCTTTATTCTATTGAAGTATTTCTTTACCATAAAATTATTTTTTTAATGGTATAATTCTAATACTATCACCTCTAAACACGGTTTCGGTACTTGATGGTGATTTACTAACTGTAGGAAATTGACTATTAGTTCCATTAACACTATTATGTGTCTTGATTATTTTTTGGATTCTGCTGTTACGTGTTTTCTTTCTACTAGTACCAAATATTAATATTAACAATATAGCAACACTAACAACTGATAGAATTAGTAAAGTTCTATGTTTTTTTAGAACATCTATCAATTTCCCAATTTCATAAATTGAGGCTACTATAAAATAATACACATAAAACATCATTTAGATGATTGGTTTTATTATCTATGACTTTTATTACTTCTTAAAAGCAAGTAAAAATTCTCTTATCCCAATACCAAATGCAATTCCTGCATAAAATACCTCTCCTGTAAATAATAAGGATACTCCAACTACTCCTGCAAGGGCTGATCTAAACCATGCTGTGTTAACAATTGCTTTTACTTTTTCCATTGTATTTGATTTATTTATGTTTATTTATACTTGTTTATGCTTTTATATTTAACAGTTCCTTTTTAAATTTTGCCTTTAATCGATTTGGTAGAATTTCTAAGGTTTGTAATAGATCATTATAAGTAGTTGATGTTTTTAAAGCTTTACCCCACTCAACAAACCATCTATTTATTTGATCTAACTCCTCAGTATTTTTCCACTTTTGAACATCTCTCTCAATTCCAAATATTCCTGGGACCCTTCCTGATTTTGTATATTCATTATATAAATCTTCTGCTTTGTTTTTTAAATTAATAAACATTCGAGCATTATTCTCATCTGAAAATGGGGGTGGAGTAGTATTTTTAGTTTTGTATTGGTAATATTTTTCAATTTCTCTTATTTCCTCCTTAATGAGTTGTCTGAGTTCAGATTTTTTCATTATGCATCAATTTGAGGTTCTTTTATTTCAAAATCAAGATAATGTTTAGCCGCGACTAGCATGTCTTTTGATTTGATGATTTTAGCTTGCCACCAATGAGGAAAATCAACTTCAACTCCATCTTGGTCAAACTTATCAACCATTTTATATAGTTCTGCAGCATATTTTGCAGTACGGTATAGATCTGCTTTTAGCATGTGTGGTTCATTATCTTGATGACCTAAGTCTAGATCTTCTGATAGGTCTTCTTTATGGAATAGTTTTTCACTTTTGCCATTAGGACCACTTCCATCTTCATCATGAGGATCACCTGACATTAATGAGTCATCTGGCATTTTATGTACTTTACCTTTCCATTCTTTTCCATCTTTAGTGTAATGTGGAACACCTTCTTTTTCATTTAAGACTTTACCTAACTCTTCTTGTATGAGTTGTTTTAGTTCTGATTTATCCATTTTGTAAGTTTTTAAATCCAACCTTCAGATTCTTGGATTTCAGTTATTATTGTTTCTAGTGATGTTAAGGCATCTTCTAACTCCATTTCTAAACCTGAGTCTTTTAGGGATATTTGTCTTAGGGAATATTCTAATTCAGATTGTTGACCATCCATATCACTTAATAGCTCTCTGAATTCTCTCATATCTTCATCCATTTCTCCATCTGCTTCTTCTAGATTTTTTTCAATAGCAGCACCACGTTTTTCTTCGTAGCTAGATAATTTACCGTCTTTATTTAAGTCAGCTGCTTTAGCATTTTTAAGTTCCTCCTTAATAAGGTGTTTTAATTCTTGTTTATTCATAATTATTCAAATTTATTTCTATATTTAACACGTTGATCTTCAAGTATATAATCAACTATATCCATTTTACCACAATGTGGGCAGTTTAATTGTTCAATTTTTTCTGCTTCGTTAATTTTCCATTCTTCTTTACAAGAACTACATTTGTAAATGTATGTATGTCGGATAAATACTTTATGACTCATATCTCCACAATGAGTTATTTTATATCTGATTTGTTCATTATATTGCTTCTATACTTTTTGGTGAGTATTTAAAACTTATGACATCTGGTACTTCTTGAATTCTTTTCACTATAATATCTATTGTTTCTCTAGAAAACCCTCCAGTTTTTATAAACGGGTATCCGTCTATTTTTAATTTAAGGATTGTGTTAAAGTTAGAGAAACTTTGGTTTCCGTAATCTTTAAGTTCTCGAGTTGATACAATAGTAACCCCAGCAATTGCTCTAATATCTGAGAGTATTTCTTGTTGTGGTCTGTTATTTATGTTAGTGACAAGACGACCATAAAATTTAAATTTATCTTGATACTCTTCATTAAGAGTGTTGATTGCTAAATCAATATCTTTAGAAGCAGAACTTATTTCTTTTGTAGTACCATCCTCAAATTGGATTTTATATCCAGCGAATGGAGCTCCTCTATCCATAAAGTTAGATAATATAGTTGCAGGTTTGGAATCGTATGTGATTTTAGTTCCCTTTGGGTATATTTTAGGGAAATCATCCTTCCATTCAACTCTCCCTTCATTAAGAATACTTTTTAATTCCTCTTGTATGAGTTGTTTTAGGTCTTGTTTATTCATATTATTCCCAATATTTCCTTTTTGGTTTAGTGTATGTTACTAACACACCATCATCTTTTAAAGCTTCTTTTTCCTCGTAACTAAGTTCACGTCCTAGATAATTTTCAACCTCATATGTTCTATTTCCAGTACCTAGAGTACGTTTGATATCATTTACAAAGTCATATAGTTCTTCGTTTAGTTGAGGTTTCTTTTTATTGAATATATAATATTCTTGGGCAGCATTTATTAACTCTTCAGTTGTAGTATCATCTGAATCTGTGCTTTCTATTGTTACTTCTGCCGCTGTTATAAGATAATCATAATCCTCAGTTCCCTCGGAGGCCATGATATCAATGTCCTCCCCATATTGTTTCTGGTCTTGAACTCCACTAATGAAGGAATCTATAAGCCATTGAGATACTTTTGGAGTTTGGGTATTTACTATATTAGAGATTTCTTCTCTAATGAGTTGTTTAAGTTCTTGCTTATTCATTTTAATTATTTTTTGAGCTATTCTGTGAATTACCATAAGCCTCACAATTAGAAGATGAAGCACAACCTACTAGGAAGGATATAATAACCAACAATAATATTAACTTTTTCATTCTGTTATAAATATTATAACTTTTGTCCACCTAGCATCTTCTCTAACTTCTCTAAATATAGAATAGCGTCCATATGTTCTTGTTTGGCATGTTCAATCCAGTCTAACACACTTAAATCTTCTCTATCTAAATCAGTGCCATACTTCTCCTTACCAAATGTTGCCCTAGTTATAAACTGGTCTATAACTGAGTCAACAATGGAATCTGTTTTATTTATTCTTCGGGTTGTTTCTTCAGGCGTGTTTGAGCAATCTTCTCCTTCTCTAAGCATGTTTTATTTTTTAAGTAGTTTTTTCTGTTCTTTTTCATCAATTCCCCTTTGGGAAAGTATATGTTTGATATTTACTTGACTTAAGATAGGCATATATTCATTTGCTTCTTTAATACTACATTCAAAGTGTTGTGATATGTGTTTTAATAGATCTTTATTTAAAGTTTTTTTCTTTGCTTTAATGTAACGGAAGAATGCTTTTTTCTTTGGTATAATCTCTTTATAGATAGTGTAGATTTGTTTTTTTTCTTCATATGGAATTGTTTGAATATAATTTGCCAATTCAACATACTCAATATTCATAGAAATAAACCTATGAATCATATAAGTATTCCACTTACCCCAGTCTTCCTCTGTAAAAGAGTCAACTGGGGATTTGTGTTCAGTTATTTCATTTAACCAATCAAATACATTTTTGATTTTAGGATTCAAGAGCAATATCTTTATATTCTTCTCTAATCTCTTTAGGTAAAGTATCTATTAAGATTTTTTTACTTTCTAGGTCATAAAATACTGGAATAGGCATAAAAGCATCCTCAGCAGTTTGAGCTACAAATTTTGAGATTTTTCTAATTACGAACGCTTGTCCGAATAATTTTCCGCCATTAAAACCCTCTACGGAGTTTGTTGAAGCGAAGTCGATGTCCATTGGTGGTTGTTCCATACTTGTTTTTATTTGTTTTTATTTATTAAGAGTTTGAATTAAGTGTGTATTATTGTTTATGATTTTTACTACAATTTCTCTAGCATCATAATCATTAGTAGTTTTATTTACAGCTTCTATTATTTTTATTGCTAGTTCTTCCATGTATTATTTTTTAGTGGTATTTTCTAATTTTATAGAATTTTCTTTTACCTTTAAATAGAGATCTAGGAGATCATCTAAGTTATAACTTTTAAGATATGTACTCATTCTCTCAATGATATAAAGTTTTTGGGTTAAAGAATTAGTTTGTGATGTTTGTTTCATATTTTTAGTTTAAAATAAGAGCGGGTTTAATGACATCTAATATTTTACTCAAACATGAGGCCATATTTATTTCTTTATCAATTCTGAAATTAGCTTGGTATAGATGTTCATTTAAGATAATACTGATGGTTCCACCTTTACCTGGTGCATATTCTTCAGCTTTATCAAATAACATTCTATAAAGTTCTTCAAAATCATTTACTCCTGAGTCAGTTATGATTTGTCTTAATTTTCTCCAATTTGGAGATTTTTGTTTAAGTTCTTTATAGATTTGATTTAAATATTTATTTGCTACTAATGTTTTAGTATCTAACTTTAATTCCCCATCTACTATTGAGTATTGGATAGTGTTTAACATATCTCTCAAGTCAGGATAAAATTGATTTACTAATACTTTTATATCATCAAGTTGGTAGTTAGTTTCTTCTTGATCAAGAACCCAACATAAATGTTTGGCTACTTCTCCCTTAGATGGAGGAACAATTTTTAATACTTTACACCTTGATTGTAGTGGGTCAATTATTCTTTCTATATAATTGCAAGTTAAAATGAAGCGAGTTGAACGGGAAAATGTTTCTATTACGTTACGTAAAGATGCTTGGGCGTTTATTGTTAAATAATCGGCTTCATCAAGAATTACAACTTTTATACTTTTAAAAGAAGCTGTAGAAGCAAACCCAGATACTTTATCTCGTATAGTATCAATTCCCCGTTCATCACTTGCATTTATATATAGGTAATCACAGTCTAAATTTTTAACTATGATTTTGGCGAGTGTTGTTTTACCAGTACCTGCTGGTCCGTAGAAGCAAAAGTTTTGGATATCATTTTGATCTAGGTATTTTTGTAGAGTAGTTTTAAGATGATTATTACCTACATACCTTTCTAATGTTGAAGGTCTATAATGTTCTACAAATAAACTATTTTCTTTCATATAACCTGTTATTTTAGTTGTAATACTTTTGAGCTACTCCATCAACATAACCATAGTATGAATCATGACTATTAAATGGATTCTCATTATGTCGTTCCCAAACATTCATAGTGAATTTCTTAATATTTTCCTCAGTCATACCCTGGCTAAATCCGATATCGTCTAACTCAACAAATATTTCTTCTTTACTTTTTTCTAATTTCATAACTTTGATTTTCTTATTTATTATAAGATAACAAAAGCTTGGCAAAGGGCCAAGCTTAAAGTTTATATTTTTTGTTTTATTTTATGAATTTCTTTCTTGCCAATCGTAAGATATACTATCTTCTGTGATAGGCCCACCTTTAGCCCAAGTTCTACAAGTTCTAGCTGAGTGGCATTTAAAGTTATGCATCCAACAGTAACCTAATCTACCATCATCATCTGATACTTTGCCTGGCATACATTCATCCATTCTAGGTGAAATATCAAAAGCAACACAATTTCCACAAAGTGTTTTTTTAGCAGCTTCTTCTGTTGTATCCCAATATTTGGCTAGATCAACCCAATAATCCCCAGGTTCATCTACATTTAAAGGACCATACTTAATATAATCAGCTTTAATTGAAGCATCTCGATTTTTAGTGTTTAGTTCAAGATTTTGGGTAGCAGCAGGACAAGCCATTGCTGCTTCATATAATTTACCTTCAGCTAAATAGTCTCTTAAATCAAAGTTGTCCATTTTTATTTTATTTAAAAGTCTGTTATTTTTAATTCCTCAATTATTTCTATTATTTTATTAAGAAAGTCACGTGTATGTTCTTCAGGATTATTAAAGGCAACATCCTGCATTTGCCGTAAAAGATCAGTTATAACTCCTTGCTTCT
>Ga0307488_10000889_pt1 | contig 24792 bp, 19 predicted proteins | sample SB02metaG_FD_202248 | JGI IMG/M metagenome (GOLD analysis project Ga0307488, IMG submission 202248) | Sea-ice brine microbial communities from Beaufort Sea near Barrow, Alaska, United States - SB 0.2 | ecosystem: Environmental > Aquatic > Marine > Coastal | place: USA: Alaska | collected... | reverse complement strand
AGCGGGCATCCCAGCTGGCGTCATTAACATCGTCAGTGGGTATACCCGGGAAATTGGCGCCGAACTAACCCGAAACCCGATCATTAAAAAACTAACATTCACAGGTTCTACGCCTGTCGGCAAAAAACTAATGAGAGAATGTGCTCAAACCGTAAAACGCACATCCATGGAACTCGGAGGCAATGCGCCTTTTATAGTTTTTGATGATGCTGATTTAGATGCTGCAGTACAGGGGGCCATGATTTCCAAATTTAAAAATGCCGGCCAGACATGCGTTTGTTCAAATCGAATACTTGTGCATAACACTGTCCACGACAGGTTTGTTAAAAAACTAATCCAAGCTACCCAGCAGCTAAAGATTGGCGACGGTATGGCTGCGGGTACGCAAATAGGACCGGTAATTGATGAGGGTGCTGCGCAAAATATTTTGGCCCTAATTGAGGATGCAGTAGCCAAAGGGGGAGTGGTCATGACCGGCGGCAAGAATGCTGTCAACGGGCCCTGTTTCATACAGCCAACCGTACTCACTCAAGTTGATAAAACCATGCGAATCTTTAATGAGGAAATATTTGGTCCGGTTGCTCCAGTTTTCATATTCCACACAGAAGAGGAAGCCATCGACATTGCCAACAGCACTGAGTTTGGCCTCGCAAGCTATTTTTATACCCGCGATATCGGTCGAGTTTGGCGCGTGAGTGAAGCTCTGGACTGCGGTGTTGTTGGCGTTAATGTAGGTGCGATCTCCAACGAAATGGCTCCTTTCGGCGGTGTTAAGGAGTCTGGAAATGGACGTGAAGGATCGAAATATGGACTCGATGATTACCTAGAAATTAAATACTTATGCATGGGCGGTCTGGATAAATAACCAAAAATATAAATTATAAGACCTTTAAATCTCAAATTTTTGCAATAAAGCTCACTGGAGAAAAAGATGTTAGCAGCCAATAACCAACCGCCTAAATTCACTAATAATGACGTCTCTGGCTTTATTCTTAATGAATACGGCATCAAAACGAAACATATCAGCGAGCTTGGCGGCTATATTGATCAAAATTTCCATCTGGTAGCAGATGACGATGGCAGTTACCTGGTTAAAATCCACCAGATTGCTGAATCACCTGAAGTCATAAATTTTCAGGAACAGGCTATTTCGCACTTGGATCATAATATATCCGGTGTCCACTTCCCGACTTCCTTTAATAATAGGGACAACGAATCATATTCACATATTACTGATTCGAACAACCGCCAGCACATTCTGAGACTTCTCAACTTTGTTACTGGAGAATTTCTAAAGGATATTGAGGTTAAAAATATTAAAGCCTATTTTAATGTTGGCCAGTTCATAGGCAAGACAGACGCTGCGTTCTCAAACTTCTCTCACGCTGCCTCTAACAGATCAAACATACCCTGGGACATGAAAAATACACACACAATCATGCCGTTGAGCAAATATATAACGGATCCAGCGAAACGCAGATTGGTGGACTATTTTTTTTCCCAATATACAACCCATGTTTATACCAAGTTAATAATGCAGAGAATGAGTATTGTGCATGGTGATATGCACGGTAAAAGTATTTTGGTAGAAAACAATGAAGCTGGTGACATAGCGGTCAGCGGTGCTATCGATTTTGGCGACATGACTCAGACCTATACTATCTGTAATTTGGCGACTGCAGCAGCAGATGTGTTTTTAGATGCCAAGGATCCTATTGGTGCCATTGCGCAACTGGTCAAGGGTTATCATTTTCAGTGGCCTTTACATGAAGCTGAGGTGGAGCTTCTGTACTACCTTATTGCCAACCGCATGTGCACCTATGCCTGCATGTCAGCTTATACAAGCCAGATCAACCCAGACAATAAGCATGCACATCAAAAAGTGGCCTCGAACTGGAAGGGCCTGCGAAATTTAATTCGCATCAACCCTATTTATGCGACTGATCGCTTTAAAGAAAGTTGTGGTATGGATACCGGGAAAAATGAAAGAGAAAGACGCACCCAAGAATTCCAAATGGAGCGAGAAAAACACTTTTCTAAAGCCCTCTACACTCACTATGATCAGGCGCTATTTTTAGATAGAGGTGCACTGCAATACCTGTATGATCAAAACGGCATGACCTATTTGGATTGTGTTAATAACGTCAGCCAATGGGGACACTGTCATCCTCGTATTGTTCATGCAGTACAGCAACAGGCGGCTCAATTAAACACCAATTCTCGCTATATTTACGAACAGATGACGGACTATGCTAAGCGCTTAACAGATACGCTTCCTGCCCCCCTTAGTGTCTGCTATTTTGTCAATTCTGGTAGTGAAGCAAATGATCTTGCAATTCGCCTAGCCCGGACCATTACTAAGCAGAACGACATTATTGTTGTCGATACTGCCTATCATGGTAATTCCACTGTCTGCACAGAAATAAGTCCCCACAGAATCGATCGCCCTGGAAGGCCTGGGCTTCCAGAATACGTTCATAAAACGATAGCTCCAAATACCTTTGAAGGGCCACATAAAAGCGACGATGCCGGCACCTTATATGCCGACGACGTTAACACTATTATTAGTCGTCTCAACTCAAATGGTCTTGGAGTAGCAGCCTTTATTGCTGAATCCTTAATTGGCACCGGGGGACAAATTGTATTGCCCGAGGGTTACCTCAAAGCAGCCTATGCCCATGTTCACAAGGCCGGCGGAATTACTATAGCCGATGAGGTGCAGGTTGGTTTTGGTCGCACGGGGCAAAATATTTGGTGCTTTGAAGACCAGGGTGTGGTCCCAGACATCGTCACTATGGGCAAGCCCATGGGTAATGGCCACCCTATGGCCGCAGTTGTCACCACACCAGAAATCGCCGCCGCATTTGATGGCGGAGTACCCTTCTTTAATACTTTTGGTGGCAACCCCGTAAGCTGTGCGGTCGGTCTTGCCGTGCTCGATGTCCTGGAAACCGAGGAGATCCTGAAAAATGTGATTATAATGGCTGACAAGATAAATACAGGTCTTCACAGGCTCGCACAGCAACATAGCTGCATCGTTGATATTCGAGGGCTGGGACTATACGTTGGAGTCGAATTTCAGACTGATAATAGGCCCGATGCCGCGCTGGCTGGCACCATCGTTGAGGCTATGAAGCTTCGCGGCATCCTGCTAAACACCAATGGTTATAACAACAATGTCATAAAAATAAAGCCCCCGCTCATCATTGATGAAGAGGATGTACACTTCTTGATTCACAGTCTGAGTCAGGTGTTGAATGAACAGACAGGTAACCTCAATGACAACTAAATTCAATCAGCCTTTAAGTGGCAATGAAATGCCGCGCTTCTCAGGCCCCGGCACTATGTTTAGACTTCCTACCTCGAACAGTGCAGAAGATCTTGACGTATGTTTTGTTGGTGTTGGCCTTGATATAGGCACCAGTAACCGCAACGGCACACGCTTTGGTCCCCGACAAATACGCAATGAATCTGTGATGGTCAGACCCTATAGTATGGCAACCGGAGCCGCGCCCTTTGATAGCTTTCAGATTGCCGATGTAGGCGATGTGGCACTCAATACATTTAACCTACGTAGATCAATTGAAATTATTTCGAACCACTACGACGAGTTACTTAAATACCCGGTCAAGCCCTTCACCATGGGCGGAGACCACACTATCACACTGCCAATTCTTCGCTCAATCGTCAAAAAACATGGCCCTGTTGCTGTGGTACATGTTGATGCTCACACAGATGTAAACGATTCACAGTTTGGTGAGAAGATTGCTCATGGCACAGTCTTCCGAAGAGCTATTGAAGAGGGCCTGATCCAAACAGATAAAATGATTCAAATCGGCGTACGTGCGACAGGCTATTCTGCCAATGATTTTGAATGGTCTCGCAAGCAAGGTGCCCGCGTTGTTGAGGCAGAGGCATGTTGGCATAAATCTCTGGTGCCGCTAATGGATGAAGTTCGTGCAATGATAGGCAGTGAAACAAAAACCTATTTGAGCTTCGACATAGATGGCTTAGATCCCTCTGTCGCACCTGGTACAGGCACTCCAGAACCAGGTGGATTAACAGGTATTCAGGGAATAGAAATCATTCGAGGCTGTTATGGCTTAAATATTATCGGCGCCGATCTAGTCGAAGTTTCACCTCCCTATGACAGCACTGGTAACACCGCTCTGCTCGCAGCAAACTTGATGTTTGAAATGTTGTGTAGCCTTCCTGGCTGCATTCGCAGAAGTTAATCCATCACTCGGTCAATGAAATCTCTGTTGCTGGCATAAACCCTCGTGCATTTGCCAGCAACAGCACCGCAATAATAATTGTCACTGCGCAAAATAATAATACCGATGAGAAGTCCTCCCCGTCAGCCAGCATCCCGGCAGTACTAGGGCCTAGCATCGCACCAATCCCTATAGCTGGCACCGCCAACACAACATAGCGTCCATCGCAATCTAGGTCCGCTATTTCAGAAAAAGCATAGGGAATGCCATAACCGACCGAAAACATCACCAGACAAGAGCTGATGGCATAAAAGATAAATTCATTAGCATTACTCAACCCTAAAATGGCAACAAGGAAGAGCCCCCCACTAAAAATCAATGGTTTGATATTACCAAACCTACTACCTAAATAGGTGGCCACAATAGATCCACTTAATGCACATAACAGTGTGCCTGAAAGCAAATTTCCCACTGCAGTAAGATCAAAGTCCATAATGCTGCCGATTCGCTCTATAAATGCCCAAATAGTGGTTTGTGCCCCAAAGAAAAGCAGCGTTCCGATTAACGTCATCCAGATGGTAAGTCTAGGCAACTCGGCTTTTGTCTCAGCTAGCTCAACAGCCTCATAATCTTCGGTTTTTACACCATGACTGGGCACCATTAACAGCATAGGCGAAAGCAAAATAATTGCTATGACCATCCCTATGATCAAGCCTTCAAACCCCCTATCGGCAATCAGTGTAGACGGAAGTATTAAAAACAAAACTGCACCTATAGCAGCCTCAAAAGCAATTTTTGCACCATACCAGCGGGCGGGATCTTCCGTATCACCAAGTATGATGGCCCCCAACCCATAAAGTGCTGAAAAGGCTGCACCTGCAACTACATTGCTTAGAAACAGATATTCATAGTTATGAATCCAAACCCCCGAACACAGAGAAACAATACAAACCGATAAAGACACCAAAGTGAGTAATCGCCAGTTTACTTTTCGAATCCAGAAAAATGCAGAGATCATTAAGAGGTTATAGCCAAGAAAGAAAGCAAAGCCCATGGCACCTATCTGGCTATTGGTTAGTTGACGTGAATCCTGAGCCATCCCGAAATAAAGGGGCAGCATATTGTAGTAGAGCGCGCCAATTCCAGATAACACCAGAGCTGAAGTAATAACGGACGCTACATTTTTAAACTTATTATCCGGGTCCATATTTTTTTCTACTCCACTACCTTCTTAAATAAACAAGGCCACCCATTAATGGGTGGCCAAAGAGCAGGTCGCTCATCTAAAAAACATTAAAAACTATAACGTCCTTCAACCTTCCACAAAGCGCCCATTCCAGGTACGTAAAGAGGGATACCTAAATCCAGAATAGAGCTGGTGTATTCCTTATCAGCAACATTGCTGCCTACAAGTGCCACACCCCATTTCTCGTCAGCCGAATCAAAGGACAATCGGACATTAACCAAGCCATAGCTGTCAGTCTTGTAACCTGGATCAACATCATCTTGGAATACAGTGTAGTAAGACTCATCACTGTATGTGTACTCAGCACGAACTCTCACCGTGCCTGCATCCATATCTACACTGTAGGTTGAAAGTAGGGACCAGTTTTGTTCCGGTGCACGTGCTGCAACATTACCTTTAATGGAGCTTGCCGGTGAACCCGCAATGCCTTTATCAAACTCGGCATCTATGTAGGCGTAAGCCAGGCGAAAATCCAAATGATCACCTACCAGCAGCGTGCCATCAAGTTCGAAACCGGTGCTCTTCAGATCTGCGGTACTTTGAATCTGTAGAGAACCACCAGCACCCGCAGTTTCTAGCTGAAAGTCACTGTAATCGTATTGGAAGACAGAGGCATTGAGACGTGCAGCACCGTCCAGCAGGTCGGCTTTCACACCAAGTTCGATAGCGATGTTCTCTTCCGGGCCAAAACTCGTTTGATTACCATTTGCATCAAAGAAACGGTTTACCCCACCCGACTTGAAGCCCTTAGCAACACTGGCATACAAAAGAACATTTTCATCCAATTGATAGTCAATGGCGACACGTGGATCAAAAGAGCTCCAGCTATCCTTAGATGAACCAGAACCTACTAGCCATACCTCGAGGCCATCATCCGTCGTCACGCCGCTTCCCTCTTTCTCCTCATCGGTATATCGCGCACCAACAGTCACAGCCAGTAACTCTGTGACGTTAAATGTGGCATCACCATAAACCGCCCAGCTTGTGGTTTCATTTGATGCCGCGCTCGTATTGGCTAAATCTCCAGCATCACGAATTCCGGTATCAGCCAACTCAGCTGGCGTGCCATAGTCATCATCAAGGAATAAACCGGCGTCAACAACCAAAGAACCGCTCACATCAACTTTTTCATTGTAGTAGCTTGCTCCCACAAACCAATCAACCGATTCATTAGATCCGTTTATGCGGAAGTCTTGGGAGAATTGCTCTATGTCCCAAAATTCTTCAAAAATAGTCACAAAACGGTTAGCTGTGGCCGGGACACCAATCAGAGCACTTGGCCCCAAATCATTGGGTACTGCAGACACTTCACTTTCGAAAAAGCCTGTGATTGAGGTTAAGGTTAGACCGTCGTTAATGTCCCAAGTTACATTGGCAACCGTTAAGTCGTTGTCTACCGTCTGCTTTGGCTTACCTGCACTGCTGGTAGAAACTGAGCTGGTATGCATTTCAGCAGGGTCCATGTAAACCTGTAAGTTAGTGTCTACATCAAACTTTTCGTGAAATAGCTTCACATTAACCGTGTCACTAACATCCCACTGAAGGCTTACACGGTATTGATCATGATCACGGTTGTTTACTTCTTCACCGTCAAGATCTTGGCCCGTTCCATCACGTTCATCGTGACGTCCAACAAAACGTATCGCTAAAGTATTAGATAGAACCTTATTTCCCGTTAGTTCATATTCTTGCTGGCCTTCGTTGCCGCCGGCTACTCGCAGTTCCAAAGAATCTTCGTCTAGATTTGCAGCTGCGTTCGTAATACTAATAGCACCTGAAGAGGTGTTGCGACCAAACAGGGTACCCTGTGGGCCTTTGACCACTTCAACACTCTCGACATCCAAAAGTCCCTGACCGCCGATATTTCGGCTAACAGGAACTTCGTTGTAATAGGTCCCTACAGAGTTGTCTGCGCCAGGGGCGAAAGCGCCCGTTGAAATACCTCGAATGGAAATTATACTTTGAGAATCGCCGTCTTTAGCGCCACCCAAACCCGGAGTACGAGCAATAATGGAGGACGTATCCCTAGCCCCCATATCCCGCAGGGCATCACCACCGAAGGCACTTACCGCCATTGGTATGTCTTGCGTGCTTTGAGCACGTTTTTGGGTAGTTACAATTACCTCTTCAATAGTTGCAGCCGTAGCACCAGCACATTGCATGGCGATAACACTGCTTAGAACTTTAGTAGCGAATCTTATTTTATTTTTCATTTTATTCTCCCAAGGGTTTATTCTGGTAATCCTGATAATTTTTGAACCACATTTAATCATAGCCAGACCAACTCCCATCAGTAATGATATTTCTGACCATTTGCTGTACATTTCTGCATGCCACCCACCAAAACCTCTTACATCAGGCACACTCACCTAATATCCCTTAAAGATGCTAACTATGTCCTATTAAGATTCTCATAAATTGTATTTTCTCTCTACCCTATATAAATTCACCACCTTAACGGGGAACGGCATGAAAAACGTTAAAGAACTTGATTACAGTATTCATCACTTATGTATCTACGACGACAAACCCAGAGATAACATGATGCCTTACCTCCGCTGGCATCACGGCATTACTAACTACTTCTCAGGCGCTGTCTTTCACGTCACCGGAGACGGTCATTCCGACTACACATTTATGGGCTGTGGTGGCCATGCCTTTGGCATACAAATCGAAGCACCACCTTTTCAGTTTGAATATGAGCGCATCTGGTGGGCCGATCATGGGCGCGGCTACAACCATGTCTGCTGGCTTACCAGCAATGCCCGCGCCTCTATGGATCACTTGTTAGCAAATGGCGCTACCGAAGTAATGCCATTTGAAGAATTTCCAACCTATGATGGCTTCGTGGTACATGACCCAGAAGGTCGCTGGATTGAAATTATGGAGTATACGGATGATACCTTTCGGGTTCAGGAGTTCACCCACGCACCATCTGGTCAGTGCGGATTGGAAATGGTCGGAAACGCAGAAGTTTGCCAAGACGTAGAAGCTATGACCGATTGGTATACAAATGTCATGGATTTAAAAGTCGCCAAAGAATTTAGCGATGGAAAAAACAAAGTTGTAGTTATGGTCGATAAGAATTACGACCCTATTTCTCGCAGAAACCTTTTTATTATTCAAAACGCAAGACATGACTTTGAAAAAGAACATATGGTTCAACATGGACCATACATCAGTTCCATCATCTACCAGGCTAAGGATGTTACCAGGGCGTACGAAGATGCGTTATGGGCAGGGATGAAAGAATTACAAGCCCCCGTGATCGACTCCCTCACGGGATTGCTGACCGCTTATATGCGCGAACCCTGTGGCGATAATGTACTAATGCTAACAGAGCACTTCGCACCAACAATTTAAGAACAACTGAGTAAACAACTATGATTCTCGCTTTTTCACACCCATGTCTGGTTGTTCCCGACGTTGAGCAAGCGCGTGAATTTTACGAGCAGATGTTCGGCTTTAAATATTTGAGCGACGAAGGCTGGGAAAAAAATTCAGCCATTGATACAGCTGTGGGGACACCCAACAGCGCGTGTCGGGGTTACATGCTGGCAGGCCATAACTGCCTACTCGAATTATTTGAGTTTTCACAACCTGCAAAAAGCGGCCAGCAACCAAAAACACTTGGTATCCAGGAACTGGGTATTCGCCACCTTAGTTTTTATGTAGACGACGTCGAGCTTGAGTGCCGACGCTTTCTCGAGTTAGGCGGAAGTCATTTAGGCCAGCCGGAAAGTGGGGTCGTTTATCTACGCGACCCCTTTGGCAACATTATCGAGCTGTGCGAGATACCCAACGAAGCAGAAAATCCGGCTAATCTTCCGGGAATTAGTTCACTCAATAGCAACCCGTAACCATTAATAGTCAAACCCTGAGGCAAACACTATCTTTAATATTGCAAACAAAAGAGTCTATATAACAGGTGGCTCTTCGGGCATTGGCCTTGCTATCGCCGAGCTATTTCTTGATCACAACGCTTCAGTAGCCATTGTTGATATTACTGATGCCTCTTCTCTGGCCGAAAAAATGGGCGCCCGCTTTATTCAATGCGACGTCTCAAATGAAGGAAACGTAGCGTCTTCTTTTGAACAAGCAGAAGCATCTTTGGGTGGAAAACTAGATGTAGTTATTCTAAATGCCGGCATAGGGATAGTAGGCCCAACCATCGAAGAAACTGAACATTCTCTACTCGAAAAAATGACCCAAATAAATCAATGGGGCGTCTTTTATGGTTTAAAACATGCCCCAAAGCACATGAATAATGGCGGTTCTGTTATTACCACCTCGTCCATGGGCGGCATTATTTGCATGCCAGGAACCGCTGTATATTCTGCGAGTAAACGTGCCTTACTGTCCTTGACAGAAATGGCAGCCCTGGAACTTGGCAAACGCGCAATTCGAGTAAACGCTGTATGCCCTGGCTATGTGAATACTGAGATGGGCAACACACCGGAAGAAAAATCTATCGCCGCTACATTTACCGCCTTAGGACGTCACGCTGAACCCAAAGAAGATATTGCAGGAGTCTATTTATTTCTAGCCAGCAATGCCAGCAGGTATATGACGGGGCAGACTTTACAGGTGGACGGGGGATGGAGTGCTGGCCCTACTAAACGACTACTGGAACTTGTCACCGGAAAAGCAAGCACGCCCGGAAGTTAATCCCTACCGGTGACGTGAATTTGACGATATTGTTTCGGTGTCACATCAAATTCTTTCAGAAAGCTGCGATAAAAATTAGCCGTATTTTTATACCCAACTAGGTCGGATACCTCACTGATTGGCAAGTCACTTTCTCGTAAGTATTGTTTCGCCATAGACAATCTAAATTCCACAACCAAATCTGTATAGCATGTGCCTTCGTCCTTTAAACGGCGTCGCAGAGTTCTGGGTGTAATGTGAAATTTTTCTGCCATATCACCCATCGAGAGTAACTCGCCGGGGAAAAGGGAAAGCTGCTTATGCACTTCCATTGCCCAACCTCTGTTTCGCTTTAAGTCCTTGATGATTTTTTCACATTGAACCTGACACACTCGATCGATATTGGCGTTTATGCGTACAGCTAACGGCAAGTTTAAATACTCTTTTTTAAACCAAACTTCCGCACCTGAACCATGCGATTCAATAGGCACAAAAACATGGTTCTGATAACACTCATATTTTTCAGAAACAGCGACAGTTATAGGCGCTATCGCCTTTACAGCGGAAAAGAACTCACCTTCAAAATTAGTAAGGTCCTTCCAAATATTCATGTTGGCAAGCCACTCCTGAATCAAATATTGGAGTACTCGCACAGAACAATAGTTTGCTGCGTATTTAGGCGATATTGACAGTGCCACTTCATCGCCACCCTCTACAAAGCTCACATCAAGTATTGAACCGGGAATAGATTGAAAACGTAGATACCGCTTAATACACTCCTTAATATTTGCCCCATGCAGAATGGAATAACCAAGTAACCCGTGTTCCAAAATATTGGTATGTTCACCGACTAAAAAACCCAGATCATCCGGCACAGAATCCTCAGATAAAACCCGATCCACTAATGCTATGTATTTATTTAATAACAGTGGTGAGTCGTTTTCCGATATCTCACGCGGGTGAATACCGGCTTCTTTACAAACGACATCACGGAGAACACCAAATTTTTCGGCCTCATCCAGTAATTTAATCGCATAGATTGCACTGGTCGTTTGTTTAGCCATAAGAAATATTATTCATCAGTGAGTCGTAGAATTTAATAATGATTTGTTTTTATCGCGCCAGCTTTGTGGAGATGCACCATAAAATAATTTGAACGCCCGGCTAAATGGCCCAGGCTGTGAATAATCTAATAAATAGGCAATTTCCTGAATGGAAAGCTGTGTCGATAACAAATAATGTTTTGCTAGGGTCATCCTTAATTCAAGAATAACGCGTTTATAGGAAGTATCATAACGATACAGCCTTTTGCGTAATTGATTGGCTGACATATACAAAAGTTCTGCGGCATCCTCCAGTGACAGCATTCGTCGCTCTGGTCGACTTAATAATAATCGTCGAACCTGATCGGTAATATTTGAAGAACTACTAATACCACCAAGTACCCGTTCAATCATCGACTTATAGATTTCAGACGACGCTAGATGTGCCGTCTGTACAGGACGATTTAGCCACTCTTTTGGGAAGCGAAGTTCATTAAATTTTTCTTCAAAAACACACGGACATGTGAATATTTTATGGTATGAATCTATATAATCAGGCGCTGCATGCCTGAAGTGAACGCTGGCTTTTTTACTATCCAAATGCTCGCCCAACAATTGGCTCAGTATTTTCCAAATACCTGCCTGTTCTTCAGCAGCATCAATGCTGTCGTCGAGGTAACCTATAAATGGAATCTGCCGAATCATGATATCGCTTTCGTCTTGCTCCAAAACCAATTGATATCGGTCAGAAGTTACATCGTGATAACTCAACGCCATATCAAACGCTTTACCGACTGTACTGCTACTGGCCATGGCATAACCGATTAAACCCAGATCCAATAAGTTCGAAGAAAAGTACATTTTTAGCGTAATATCCGGCACATGCTGGCGAACAAATAATTGCGCCTGATCCAGCTGTGAAAGTTTGACTGGACATCCTCTCTCTAAGTCATCTCGGCTAAGACCGGAACGCACCAGCGCCTGATTAAAAAGATAAGGGGCTTCTTCATCCAAAATATATTCCAGACGATGAAACCAATTCGTCGCAATACGACTCTCTTCATCTTCTCTGGTTGGCACTTCAAAACTAGACGTTTGCATTGTAATTATTCGCCCTGCATGACTGACTATGTTTTTATGGCATGCTAATTCATTGAGGTCTTAAATGTAAAGAGAATGGTCAGAAGTATCATTAACTATCAGGTGACAAAAAAATAGACTGTCTGGGCTGTGAAGGCTGAGGAGAATTTAAAAACCGTGCACTCACTATAAGTCCCTTTATTCAGGAATAGACCATGAGCCCCGTTAACGTAGCACTCACTATCCCGAAACCAGGTCAAATAGCACTGGTGGAAAGACCTTTCCCCAAAAGAAAGCCTGGCTACGCCATTATCAAAACTGAAATCGCCCCCCTGTGTCTTGAGGGTTCGAGAATATGGACCAACCACGATTTTGAATTCCATGATGACCCCCAGCATTTAGGCCACGAAGGGGTCGGCACAGTCATTGAAATTGACGAGACCAGCTCAATCAAGGTTGGTGACCGAGTGATTGTTTATCAGGGCGAATACTGTGGTAGCTGTTATTCCTGTCGTAATGCCTTGTCGCCCACCTACTGCGACTGGAACAATCCGGATCTCAAAGGCGTTAGCCACTCCGCAATGAAGGGGATTCAGACCAACAATGACAGCGAGTCAGGTGGTTTCGCGATGGAGAAATACCGCCTCGCACCTATTTCCAATCTATCACTCATACCGGCTGATGTCAGTTTCAAGCATGCTGCCGCCAGTAACTGTTCTTTTGGTGTTGGGTTTTCTAATCAAGAAGTCATGAATGTAAAGGCCGGCGAAACACTGTTGGTCGGTGGTATTGGTTTTATTGCAATGGGCCATATCATCAGTGCCCTCTATCGCAATGCAAAGGTCATAGCATTAATACGAAACCCATACCGCAAAGGGCTGCTAGAACAAATGGGGGTTAAGTATTTTGTAAACCCCGAGGACGCTGACTGGATGGATCAAGTAAAGGCTTTAACCTTTAACCATCAAGGCGCAGATCACGCGGTCGATGGATCTGGTGTTACCTATTACCAAGAAAAGTTGATGGCCGCTCTGCGACCTTATGGCACCATGAACTTCAGTGGCCACACGCCCGGTGCTAGAATCAACTTTAGCCCGCTCGAACATGTCATTGACCCAGCACGAACCATCAATGGACAGCATGATGTCCGCAAAGCCGACCGAGAAGGTCTTATGCGCGCACTCAGTGACCCGATCGTACACAGAGGCATTGACGCTATGGTGACCCATGAATTCCCTATGTCACGAGCGAATGAAGCATTCGAGGTCCAGGCATCTAAACAGTGCGGGAAAGTGTACCTCTACACCCAGGAATAAAATAATACAGCCCCAGCCTGCTGCACATCAGCCTTATAGACAATTAAATATAGACAATTAAATATGGACAAACATAATGCACTCATTAAATAACAAAAAAGCACTGATCACTGGCGGTACCAGCGGAATTGGACTGGCTGTCGCTAAAAACTTTATTGCCAATGGTGCTGAGGTCATTATTTCCGGGCGTAGAAGTACCGGTGAAGCAATAGCCGTTGAGATAGGGGCTAAATTTATACACTGTGATATTACCGATGAGCTTGCCGTACAAGCCATGTTCCAAGTTGCCGAAAAGAATGTCGGCACATTAGATATTGTAGTTATCAATGCTGGCACCGCGGCTGACGAAGGCAGTATTGAAGAGTTTTCTAGCACCTCAATGAAAGAACTTATGGACGTCAATTTTAATGGCGTCTTTTATTGCCTTAAATACGCGCCCGCGCATTTAATAGATAACGCTTCCATTATTGCTACAGGCTCGGTAGCCGGTTCCGGTGTCGCTCATGCTGGCGCAGGCGTTTACGCTGCAAGCAAAGCGGCTGTGGCTTACATCTGTCGCACCAGTGCCATTGAGAATGCCCCGCGGGGGATAAGAGTGAACACCGTGTGTCCAGCAATGATTGCGGGCACGGGAATCATGACAGAAGATGACGGTAGCAATGAAGCGCAATTCCTTGCCAACCTAACTGCCTTTGGCCGCATGGGAAAGCAGGACGAAGTCACCGGAATTTATAACTTCCTCGCCAGTAATTCAGCGACCTTTATAACAGGCCAGGAAATCAGAGTAGATGGCGGCGTAACCGCTGGTATCGGATTACCTATTTTTGCAGCCCTATCATAATCTCCGGAAAAAAATATTAGTGCTTTTTTAGTGGTTGAGTCCACTACCGCCCACTCTATCAAACTAAGACTGTCAGCCATGTTGACCGCTGTATGTCTGATGGCCTATTACAGCAGCATGCCGGTCATACTTGGAAGGGCGGCTGCAAGTCGGCACTTAGAAGCGAATGAGCTTGGACTACTGGCAGGTCTTTTCGCAGGCGGAGTCGCCATAACCGCTTTTCTTGCATTATTTTTTGTTCGTAAATCATCTTGGAAAACACTGATTCGCTGCGGCGCTATCGGTGCCGGAGTTGCATTTATTACTCCGGTGTATATAGATTCGCTGACCATCTTATTAATCGCTCATTTGGTTGCAGGACTATTCTGCGGACTTGGTTACAGCGTAGCCATTGCATTTCTCGGTGACACAAAAAATCCCACCAGAAACTATGCTTTTTGCTTTGTATTACAAGCATTAACCGGCATAAATATCAGCTATTTTCTTCCGCGACTCACGTCCACTGAAAACGGTTTTGATATTGCACTCATACTTTTATCAGCACTGGCTTTTTTCAGTATTTTTTTCAGCTTTATTTTCCCCCATAACAATACAAAACCAGCCAGTAATACCGCAAGCAAAGCGCCTCACTGTGCGACTCTCTACATATTGCTGGCTTTATTTGTCATCTTTCTTGTCTATGCAGGCGATGGTTCTGTCTGGGCTTTCACTGAAATCATCGCCTTAAGTAATGGTCTAACTGCTGAAACCGCAGGTGCTATCGTCGGCGGGTCATTGTTGGCCGGGGCCATTGGTTCTTTCATGGCTGGGGTTATTGGCACAAGATTTGGTTATTTAAAACCAATGTCAATCTCCATTGGCCTGTCTATTTTGTCAGTGGTTATGCTTCACTATTTTCATGATCTACTCAGTTTTACACTAGCTATTTTCATAAACGGCTGGGCTTGGAATTTTGGTTCTGGCTACCGAATGGGGCTGGTAGCGGCGCTGGATACATCGGGACGATTCACACCTTTGATTACCGGTATGCAATTACTGGGCAGCAGTTGCGGATCTATTATTGCAGGGCTATTAGTGACTGAGGCTAGTTTTCTCTGGGTATTTATATTTGCTAGTGTACTATGGACTATATCGCTTTTACTATTCTATTGGATATTAAAGAGACAATTTAAAACGTTATTTATTGGCCAATAAATCATTTCTGAACTTTCTAGGCGATTTATTAAAGTAGCGTTTGAACGCCCGGAAAAAACTGGAAGACTCCGTATAGCCACAGGCATAAGCCACATCCGCTAATGACATGGATTTGTTAATTAGGCAACCCATGGCTATTTCCATACGAAAATTCAACACCACTGTTTTATACGTGGTTTTCTCTTCAGCCAATTTACGACTCAAGGTTCTCTCACTCATGGCTAACCGACTAGCCATTTCCTGTATCGATTGAGTTCTACCTGGATTGCGAGCTAAATATTTTCTTACTTCACCCGTTACACCCTCTTCATCCTTTAACTCTTCGAGCAGAGCAGAACATTGTTTGTCGCATAATTTAGCGGCGTCTTCATTGGAAAAGCTCAGTTTTTGATCCAGCACATCCATATCAAAGCTAATCTGACTGTAAGGCTGATCAAAATAAATTGGGCACTGGAAAAAATCAGAGTACAGCTTACAGTAGCTGGGCTTTGGGTAAGAGAAATCCACTCGCTTTAACCACTGCCTGTTCTGACCAAACGCGGCGCCGTGCTGATTCCAAAGACAAAATAACTGCTCGGTTTGATATCTTAATTTCTCTTCTGTGTCAGCCAACTGTGGTCTGGAAATTTCCACAACACGCAAATGCGCGCTCTCGGCATCGACTATAAGATTGGTTTTTAGTACTGCTCCAATAATATCCTGATACTTTGTATGCCTTTCGATGGCCTCCCTTGCCGTGGCACTGGCGAACATGGCATAACCGAGGATACCGTGATCTAAAAGGTTCATATCCTGCCCATCAAGTAGCCCCAATCCCGGCACATCAACATCAGACATAACAATATTCAAAAACTCCCCGTATTGCTGCTTTGATATATGTGACCGCCCTAAGGTCAGCTCCCCCTCTCTGATACCACATTTTTTTAAAATCCGCCATACATCCACGTCTTGCGCCTTCAGCACATCAACAGTATGTTTAACGTAAACAACAGGCTCTTCGGTGGCTAGCGACATAGTTTGTCTAATTTAGTAATGGCGGGAAATGATAGGATATTGGCTTTTTATCATATTGTTGTCAATGGCAAAATAAAACATAGTGAAGTCATAAATCACCGGGGGGGGTATTTTAAAGCAATACCTCTACTAGACCACTACGAGATTTAGCGAGCAGCCCTATGAGCTTACAAAAAAAACAAAAATTACTTTTGTTTCGCAATCTGATAAGAGCCAGTGAATACAACCGCATGATGTACCGCCGAATGATGCAGGGCAAACTGATCGGTTTTTATCACCCCGCCGAAGGTGCTATAGCGCCAGGCGTTGCTGCTGCTAGCTTTCTCAATAAAGATGACAACCTTAATCCACACCATCGGGGTCACGGCATTACCCACATGATTAGTAAAGGCATTGATGTCAGTTCGTTTTTAGCCGAGCACACAGGTAAAGACACAGGCTGCTGCAAAGGCCGTTCTGCCTGGCATTTTTCCTATCCAGAGCACAAGGTTTATCAGCAATCGGGTTTTATTGGGCATAATTTCGCACCCTCTGTTGGCTGGGGCTGGGCCGCCAAGCGACGCAAGGCTAAACAGGTGGTGATGAACTGCTCTGGCGATGGTTCTTATGGCGAAGGCCGTGCCCACGAAGCCCTTCTTATGGCCCAGAACTGGAAGCTGCCAATTATTTTCTTTTGTGAAAACAATCAAATGGCCATTTTCTCACGCGCCTCTGAGATGCACCCTATGGAACATATCTCCAGCCTTGCGGCCGGTTATGGTATGGAGGCCATCATAGTCGACGGACAGAATGTCTTTGAAGTTGCTGAAGCTGCTCTAAAAGCGATTAAAAAAGCACGCGAAGGTGGAGGCCCTACGTTTGTTGAATGTAAGACGCTACGCTTCAATGAACACGATATTGGCACGCCGGATCTTGGTGGCTGGGAAGCGCGCAGCAAAGACGAACACGCCGAAATGCGTGAACGCGAACCAGTCCATATAGCAACGCAGATAGTTTTAGCCGAGGGCCTTTTATCCCAAGAAGAAATTGAAAAGATTAGAACTGAAGCGCTTCAGGAAATTGCAGATGTTGAAGATTTTGCAGACAAAAGTGAAATTGCAATGCCCTCCGAAGAAGAACTTTTATCCGCTGTATTTGCCGATTAGACGGGGCCGAAAAAATCATGAGAACGATCACTTTTATTGACGCAATCAAAGAAGCTTATCAAGAAGAAATGCGCTTGGATGAAGACGTATTTATGGTTGGCCAAGATATCCGCGGCGCTATTTTTCCGCACACCAAAGGCCTTGTAGATGAGTTTGGTCCTGACCGAATAGTTGATACCCCTATTTCCGAGTCAGGGATGTATGGCGTGGCAATGGGTGCTGCACAGGAAGGATTAAGGCCAATTGTAGATTTCATGTTTGGCGGCTTCACCTATGTTACTTTTTCTGAATGCACTGTCAGCACCGGACAATATCACTTTTTACACGGTAGTCAGCGCCCCATGCCCATTGTAATGACCGCCGGCGTTGGTACCGGGCAGCGATTGGCAAACGACCACGCCATGAGTATTCACGGTACTTTTGCGCACCATCCGGGAATAAAAGTGGCTATGCCATCCACGCCTTATGATGCTAAAGGTATGTTTAAAGCTGCCATCCGAGATAACAATCCGGTCATGATTCCATGGCACATGGGTATAATGATGTTAAAAGGTGAAGTCCCTGATCTGGGTGAGGACTATATAGTCCCTCTTGGTGTGGCTGACGTGAAACGCAGCGGCAGTGATGTCACGGTTATGGCAAACAGTCTGCAGCTGCAGCATGCTTTTAAAGTGGCTGACAAGCTACAAAAAGAAGGCATCAGCTGCGAAATAATCGATCCTCGCTCATTTGTCCCTTTTGATCTTGATACTGTACTCAAATCACTTGAGAAAACTAATCGGCTTGTGGTGGTGGATGAAGACTGGGAATCTGGCTCTTTTGCCAATACCGTTTCAGCCAATGTCATGGAGCATGGTTTCGACCTGCTAGACGCTCCTGTTACCCGCGTTACTCTGCCCAATATGCCGATACCCGGTGGTTACATGGAGGACTACATTGCCCCCAATCCCGAAAAAATCGAAGCCGCCATTCGTAAAGTTCTGGGCTAACAGAGGAGCCTTATCATGGCTAAAAAATACCTAATGCCAAAACTCGCCATGGCGATGAATCAAGGCACGATCAATGAGTGGTTGATTGATCATGGTGAACAGTTTGACAAAGATGCGCCGCTGGCCACTATCGAAACTGAAAAAGTTGCCTATGATGTTGCCGCCCCTGAAGGGGGCTACCTGTGCATTATTGAGCCCGCCGGCGAAACCGTTGAATGCGATACGCTTATTGCTTGGATATGCGAAACCGTCGAGGAAGTGGAGCAGTATGCCAAGCAAACGGCTGGCGCTGATACATCGGCAGTACAAACTACCGTAGACGCTTTAAAGCTGCCAGATAAAACTGTTCCAGTGCCAGTTAAACCCATAGACAACGGCGCTCGAATTATTGCGTCTCCACTGGCTAAGAAAATGGCCAAAAACAGCGGTCTGAATTTAAACTTAGTCAATGGCACAGGCCCCAATGGCCGCATCGTCAAAAGAGATGTAAACGACGCGCTGAGTGAAGATTTACATCTGCAATCTGCCAGCACCTCACTTGCAAAATCGCGAGAAATAATACGTATACCAATGACTGGTATGCGCAAGGTTATCTCCGAGCGCATGATGCAAAGCCTGCAGTCAACCGCTCAATTATCCTCTAGCTGGGAATCAGACATCACTGATCTGATGGCTGTTAGAAAAAAATTCGTTGATCGCCAGGAATCACTAGGCACGAAGATTTCTGTCAATGCTTTCCTCATCAGAGCCATTGCTTACGCAATTAGACAGGTTCCTATCGCCAACGCCTGCTTTGATGGCGATGAGATAGTTATTTACGATAACATTAATATAGGCATCGCCATCTCAATGCCTGGTAGCACCGAATACGACAGCGGCTTAATCGTCGCGGTATTGCACAATGTAGAGCGCATGGGTCTGGTTGAAATTGATATTGAAATGAAGGCGCTGACTGAACGTGTACGCAGTGGACAGAGTCGACCAGAAGACCTATCAGGCTCAACCATTACATTATCCAGCACTGCTGGTATAGCGCCTCCTGGCATGACCACCACACCCGTACTTAATCTGCCCAATGCATCGTTGGTTGGCCCATCAACCCCGATTAAACGTCCTGTTGTACACAATGATGAAATCACTGTTCGCACCATGCTTCCCGTCAGCTTCACCTTTGACCATTGTTTACTGGATGGTGAGCCGGCAGCCCGATTTATGAGTGCCCTGCACGATGCTCTCGAAAATCCAGAGCTGATGCTTGCCTAAGAGGATTGAACAATGTCTTTAGATCTAATTATTATTGGGGCCGGCCCCGGCGGCTATTGCGCCGCCATTCGTGCAGCTCATCTGGGGCTTAAAACGGCCATTATCGAAAAAGATGAGCCGGGCGGAGTCTGCCTTAACTGGGGCTGTATACCCTCAAAGAGTCTGATCCATCAGGCGTATACCTTTCATTCACTGATTGAGATGGAAAATATTGGCGTCAGTATAGATCGTTCCAGCCTAGATTACGCACGGGTCCACGCAACATCCAGAGAAGCGGTTAAAAAATTAACCAGTGGCGTGGCGGGATTGCTAAAAAAGAACAACGTCGAGTATTACAAAGGCACAGCCAAGATTACTAGCAGAGGAGAAGTTACTCTCACGTCGGATGGGGCGTCTCAAAAAGTGAAGGCGAAGAACATTCTCGTTGCAACCGGCTCGCGCCCAATGGTGATCGGCGGCTTTGAGTTTGATGAACAACAAGTGCTCTCATCGCGCGGTATTCTCAATTTAAAACAGCTACCAACCAGCCTGACGATTCTAGGTGCGGGCGCCATCGGTTGTGAGTTTGCCTATGTCATGAACTCTTTTGGCGTAAATGTCACACTGGTCGAGTACGCCGAACATATTTTGCCCACCGAAGACTATGAAACTACCAACATTCTCTACAAGTCTTTTCTGGGTGAAGGGATCAATGTGCTAGTAAATACTAAGGCAATTGGCCTAAAGAAAAACACTGAATCCGTCACAGTAACGACAGAAGATAATTCCGGCCACATCGTCGAAATTGAATCGGAAAAAGTATTGGTAGTTTTTGGACGCTCTCCCAATACTAAGAATCTTGGTCTTACCGAAATGGGAGTAAAGCTTACCGAACGAGGTCATGTGATGGTCGATGATTATTACCAGACAAATGCCGCCGGAATCTTTGCCATTGGTGATATTACTGAAACGCCCGCCCTAGCCCACGTAGCCTCCAAAGAAGGCGAAATAGCGGTAGAAAAAATGGCTGGGCACATCCCTTTCATTGCAAAAATTGATAGTAATCTAGTGCCTTCAGCAATCTATTGCGAGCCTCAAGTTGCGGGCTTTGGCCTGCGTGAAGATCAGGCCAAAGCTCAAAATATTAAAGTTAAAAAATCGGTATTTAATTATGCTAGCGCAGGTAAAACGATCGCGGTTGGCAAGTCTGAGGGGCTTGTAAAAATTCTCTGTGATCAAAATACCGGCGAAATACTCGGCGCACATATTGTTGGGCACTGCGCAACAGAGCTAATTCACGAGCTTTTATTAGCTAAGCACTCTGAGCTCTTACCCGAAGATGTGGAGAGCATGATTCATGCCCACCCAACAATATCAGAAGCCATTATGGAAGCCGCACGCGGCATCAATGGCAAACCCATACACGGCTAAGCAAAAGGTAAATATTCGTATGGATTCTAAAGTGCAAGCTTATATCGATCAGTACGGCGTCACCGACGAGACACGCATATTTCTAAACAGTCGCCACCTCATGTATATCAATGGTGAGTTCGTTAACTCATCCGATAGTGCAACTCTGACGGTGATTGAACCCTGTACCGAAGGCCTGATTGGTGAAGTGCCTGCGGCGACGACTGAGGATATTAATACGGCAGTAGCCGCTGCCAACCATGCATTCCACAAGGGTGAGTGGTCACAGTGGAAACCCGCACAGCGTGAACAGGTACTGCATAGAATTGCTGACTTGGTAGAAAAAAACCTGCAAACTCTGGCAGAAATTGAAAGTTTGGACGCAGGCAAAGCCATTGAGGGCTGTAAAGCCGTGGACATAATCGGTTCAATTGACCTCCTGCGCTACATGGCCGGTTGGGCAACCAAAATTGACGGCGCTACAAGACCGGTTTCAGTTGATGGCGAGCATTTTGTTTATACTTTAAAAGAGCCCCTCGGCGTTGTAGGGGCTATCGTTCCCTGGAACTGGCCTTTTAATATGGCTATCTGGAAACTTGCCGCACCTTTAGCTGTAGGCTGTACTGTCGTTCTAAAACCCGCACAACAGACCCCACTATCCGTTTTGTATCTCGCCAAACTCTGTCAGCAAGCTGGGCTTCCTAAAGGCGCACTTAACATAGTTACCGGGAAAGGCAGCACTGTTGGTAACCATCTAGTGCAGCACCCAGACATAGACAAGGTTTCCTTTACTGGCTCTACTGAAGTGGGAAAAATCGTCGGCAAAGCCGCCATAGAAAATCTTAACCATCTAACGCTTGAACTGGGCGGAAAATCTCCGATGGTGGTGTTTGAGGACGCGGATATAGGTAAGGTGGTTGATGCAACTCAACAGAGCATTTTCTTTAATACTGGCCAGGTTTGCAGCGGAGGCTCACGTATTTATATTCACAGGTCTATTTACGAGCCTGTTTTAGAGGCCATAGCACGCAAAGCTAATGCCATGAAGATTGGTGCGACGCTGGACCCATCTATTGCAATGGGACCGGCAATATCAGCCAGTCAGAAACAAACTGTTGTTAGTTATATTCAACTGGGACTTGATGAAGGAGCTAGGCTTATTTGCGGAGGAAAATCTGTTCAAGGCCCGGGATATTTCCTTGAACCAACGTTATTAGCTGATTGTAGTAATGAGATGAGAGTCGTACAGGAAGAGATATTCGGCCCTGTTCTAGTCGCCATTCCATTCGACACAAACGAAGAAGCCATTGCGCTAGCCAACGACAATATTTACGGCCTAGCCGCCAGTGTTTTCACGCAAGATATTTCTTTAGCGCACAGGTCAGTAAGTCAACTTAAAGCCGGCACTGTCTGGGTGAATACTCACGACATGATCGACGTCAACATGCCTTTTGGCGGTGTTAAACAGTCTGGCTTCGGAAAAGACTTGGGGCCCGAACAGCTTGAGTATTTCCTAGAGACCAAAAGCGTCTGGATTGCTCTCTGATATTTAAGGAAATACTGATATTTTTGGTGAATAAATAGCCCTTTAACAGAATATCTTCTCACCACCTCAATCTACTAACGGCTAATTACGCTACAAAAATACCTACAGAAATGCTTATGCAACACAACCGATATTCAGCCGGCGCCACTCGCTGGAATGTTGCCTTTTTAGATTACTCGGTTGCTAAAGAAGGGCAATTAATGGCCTATCGCTGGAATCGGGAAAAGAAGCTAGTCAGAGAAAAGTTTGCTTATGCTAGTGCGTACTTAAGATTTTTTATCGTCACAAATGATGGGGGTGAGTTATCAGATGCCATCACTGAGGGCTTATTTCTTTGTAACAAAAAATGTAACAAAAGCGGATCTTTAAACTCATTAAACCTTGATTAATCAGCATCCTACAGTATGAGTACAATTCCCGCCGCCTCCACAAAATAGTAGCCCTGTAATCGCCCTCATTCACCGAAACAATTGTTTTTAGAGTTTAGGAGGATTACAAACGGCTTTATACTGATAGCACTGGGTGCGATAGCCCAACAAGACCTGTAGTGTGAAACTGTCACAATAGAAATAATCTAAAATAAAAAATGATGAGATATCAATAGGTTACGTCTCCACGATAGAAGGCTATAAATAGAAGTAAATATAGCTTAAGTTATACATATATAATATTTTTACCTCTTTAGGGCGGGCGAATCCCCCTCTCTTCGCCAAGTACTATCGTTTAAACCCTCGCTAATGCTGGGGTTTTTCGTTTCTGGAGTAATGTGGTTTATTTTAGGTACAATATTAGGCACAAGATGGCTGAGCGGTAGGTACTCTTTGGTTTTAGCACTGTGAGTATTTCGCGGTCGCAACCGGTCTCCAGTCATCAAAGCTGGCCTCAAAGACAGCCGGTCATAATATGCTCCAGCTAAGCCTCTCTGTCACTCAAACCTCCAGTTAATAGCCAATCCTGTTTCGTCACACCTACGTTCATGGGTAAGATCTCTTGTCAGGCCATTAAAGCCATCCTTAAGGGGGCATTTCGGCGCTATATTGATTAAAGGTATAGTTAGGTAGGGGGGTAAGTAATAGGCTTAGAATAGGGCCTAAATGGACGGTTTATAGAGCCATAACGAAAGCTAAGTAGAATTAGAGTCCCCCCTCCGAAGATGAGATAACAGCAGTAACAGTAGTGCCTCGCAAAAAACTCAGACTAAATAGCTGTAATTAACCTTTTTCTTGATTAGCCGCATCCAGACGTTTACCGCTAAAGCCCCATATACGAGATCAGCTAAACAAGTGTATAGCTGAATACTCAGAGTTTTTCGACCCTAACCCACACTGGGCTGGATATCATAATGTACGCCGAGATCAGGGTGGTTACGAAGTGAAAGCCAAAGAGGTTTGTCATCACATCGGCTATTTAGCTAAATCTAGACGCGCGCCAAAATCGGCCTTTTGCCAGAAGAGTCAAAGGGACGAAGTGATAAGATTCGCCCCCTTTAAACATCCTATTCAGCTGGGTAGAACTGCTCGCAGCTATTTCCTGTTTTTATTTTGTAAACGAAATAAGTTAACACGCCGATCAGCATGGTAAAAATTTAAAACCAAATACTTCATTCGGTCAAGTCAGAACAGATCTAGGTAAGACATTCTTTCCGTTTATAGATAAGGACTATCAGTAAAATAAAATATAAATCAATCGGTTAATAATAAAATCAGTAATGTAAACAGTTACTTAGATTTATGATAGGCTTAAATTTAAGATCTTTTTCGAACAGGCTCCCATTTGCTAAATCGCGCTCACTCTTGATGCTTAATAGGTTTCATAATGGGGATTTTGGCAATGGTTTACCTCCCCGAAACTTGCACTAGCGAGGG
>Ga0307488_10000888_pt1 | contig 24805 bp, 22 predicted proteins | sample SB02metaG_FD_202248 | JGI IMG/M metagenome (GOLD analysis project Ga0307488, IMG submission 202248) | Sea-ice brine microbial communities from Beaufort Sea near Barrow, Alaska, United States - SB 0.2 | ecosystem: Environmental > Aquatic > Marine > Coastal | place: USA: Alaska | collected... | reverse complement strand
TGTATCGAGAACCGTGTGGTTTGTTTTGATCTGAAAGGGAAAAACAAATTGTATCGCGAACCGTGTGGTTTATTTTGATCTGATAAGGGAGAGTTCTCGATACTATTTTATCGCGCCCTTCTTAAGGGCACAAGAAAATCACTCGAACTGCCAGGCTAGAATGGTTTGTAGTTCGTTCTTTCATTTTAGAGTTTGGATCAACCATGAACCAGATATGTTACTTCTCTAAAATGCGGGCTATTTCTGGTTTAAAATAATTAGGCCCTTTTAGCACCTTGCCGTCTTCCCGATAGATGGGCTTTCCGTCCTGTCCTAATTTGCTCATATTACTGCGCTGAATCTCATTAAAAACTTCTTCAATTTTATCCTGCATCCCGTGCTCTATAATAGTGCCACATAAAATATACAACATATCACCCAGGGCATCGGCAACCTCCACCAAATCATTGTTTTGAGCAGCTTCTAAATACTCTTCGTTTTCTTCTTTCATTAAGTTAAAACGCAATAAATTACGAGCGCCTCCAATAGAAGCCGTAGGCTTATGTTTAATTGCTAATTGAAACGCGGTATGAAATTCTGTCACAGCAGCTATTCTTTTTTTCATATATTCTAGTTTTAAGGTTTGTATTTATGTGTTTTCTATGAGCAATGAACCTTTAGAGACCTAAGCAAAGCTCGATGTTCTTTTTACAACCGACAAGATTTGTTTTCCTATCAAACCATCGCGAATATTTTATCACCTGCTACCATTCGATGTCTGCAAAATTGCTACGAATATCGGAAATAAAAATTTGGCTACTTTATGCATTTATCAAGTCGCATTCTCTAACCTATATCACATCGAAAAAAAGCCTCTTTCGTAAGGGCGTACCTCTATTCACAGAATTGTACACACATACCCCTTATAGTTTCGCATTTTAACAATCTCTTTCTTATTTCATAAGTTGCATCAAAAACAACGGCATTCTTCAATTAATTCGTAATTTTGCATAAAAAAAACATGTTTACCACAGGTCGAATTATTTTTGCCGCTCTTTTTTTTATCGCTTTTATATTACTCATGATTTGGAGCTATAAAAAAGATGCAGGAAACCACGAGGTTTTCTATAAGAACACCGCTATAAAAGTGGCTTTTTATGGCACCCTAATCATTGCTGCTTTTGTAATTATTGGGCTAATGACCAAACATTAATCCTGTATTTTTCGAATCATTTTTAATCGATTCCACGCTGTTTTATGGCGCTGTGTATAGAGTACGAAACAACCAATGTCTAATAAAAAATAAAACAGACTAATACCACTTGGTGGATTATTGCTGGGCAAAAAATCTACCACCCCAAAGGCAGTTTCTGGCCATTTCCAGCATCCAAAAGCGGTTCCACCAATTTCTAAAATAGCGACCAAAATATACATCGAAAAGAAAAACAATCGATCTTTTGGTCTTTTCCAAAGTAATAAGAAAACACACAGGGTCATTACAAAACCAAAAACATCGGCAAAGAACATCAAATAGGTCAAGGAGAATAATCCAATACAAAGGCCAAAAAAAGACACGATACTTTGATCATGTTTTTTAACCACCGAAGCTTTGCTAAACATAAAAATTCTGCCATACAAAGCGGCATGACCGAAAGGAACATACCAAGGCACGTTTTCTAAGCGATAGGTATACATCCCCAACCCTCGAGAGAATAAATACTCGCCCCCAAAACCAAGAATAATCGCATAAAGCATAAGCTCTCGAGCCCTTGGCGTAGACCTAAAATACATCTTAAAAAACCCTAACAACATGAAGATATTAATCAGAATTTGAGAACTAGTAAAGGTTTCAGCAAAGTAGGTACTATCAAAAAACAAGAAAAAAACAATAAAAACAAACCGTCCAATTTCTCGATTAAAGAGACGAATGATCTTTTTTCTATCTGGTTTTGGAATCGATAAAACACTCATTCCCCCAAATGTTTAAAACAATCTGTTGTATGATCGTTCACGATGCCAGTGGCTTGCAAAAATGCATAGATAATGGTAGACCCCACAAATTTAAATCCTCTTCGTTTTAAATCTTTAGAAATTTGATCAGACAACGGGGTGGTTGTAGGCATCTCTTCTCGATGTTGAAATTTATTTAAAACAGACTTCTGGTCTACATACCTCCAAATAAACGTTGAAAAAGAACCAAATTCCTGCTGAATTTCCATGAAAAATTGCGCATTGCTAATAGCACTTTTAATTTTTAATGCATTTCTAACGATTCCTTTATCCTGCATAAGGGCCTCAAACTTTTTATCGGAGTATTTGGCTATTTTTTGATAATCGAAATCATCAAAAGCACCTCTAAAGTTATCGCGTTTATTCAGAATGGTAAGCCAACTTAACCCTGCCTGAAAAGTTTCTAGCAAAAGAAATTCAAAAAAAATAGCATCCTCATAAACAGGTTTGCCCCATTCTTGATCATGATAGTTTACATAAAGAGGATTCTCTGAAACCCAAAAACATCTTGCTTTCATTGTCTGGTATTAGAAAGTTGAAAATTACTGTTAAAAGTGCGAACAATCAATAATATTCGGCATAATTTTCGGAACTTCACTCGGATAAAACGTACAAATGATGCACGCTGTAAAACAACTATTGGTTATTTTTTCTATTGGTTTTTTTATTTGGTCTTGTAGTTCTTTGCCCATAAAAAAGAGCTCATCAGAAAAAGAAGCACCCGTGGTGATTGCCAATGACAGTCTTGCGTATGAAATTATTATTATAGATCCTGGGTTTAATGCCTACTTAAATACAACCGCATACCCCAAAGAATATTATTCACAAACGTATTTAGAAAACAAGAATGCTATTTTTGTAACCAATTGGAACATAAGAGCCCGAAATCCAAGGAGGTACAATGCGATGATTTATGAAAACAGCATTGATTACGAGCTAACTATTGATTATGGTTATGAGGTAAATTATACCCTTTTTAATTATTTTATGTTTGCGCAACAAAAATACAACATCAATTTAGGCACTGGATATTCTGGCAGAATCCGATAATTTAACGCTTTACAAAAGTCACAAAACTATAATCGTATTTGTTTTTTTCATCGGCCTTTACCTCTTCTCTAGAGAGCTCTTTCCAAATTTTTAGATCAATTTCAGGAAAAAATACATCCGCCTCAAAGGCTTGATGCACCAGGGTCATCTCTAAACGATCTGCCAAATCTTTTTCCATAGTTTCCTTGTATACCTGGGCGCCCCCAATAATATAAACCTCTGGCTCTTTTTTTGAAAATTGAATTGCTTCTTCGATAGAATGCACCACTTTACAACCTTCTTGCTGATAGCTTTTGTTTCTGGTAATTATAACACTTGTTCTATTAGGAAGGGGCTTCCCAATAGACTCAAAGGTATTTCTACCCATTAATATATGATGCCCCGAAGTTCGTTTTTTAAATCGCTGTAAATCTGCAGGTAAATGCCAAATTAAATCATTGTTTTTTCCTAAGGCATTATTTTTTGCCATTGCGGCAATAATTGTAATCATAGGTTCACTCGTTTTTTTTACAAAACTACAGTAAATGTTTAAAGATTTGCTGTTTTTGCTACTTTTTAGCTAAAATATGCGCAATATAAATCTGTTTTTTAAGGAAACTACAGAAAATTAGCAACAGAAAAACTATTTATTTTACGAATATCACTATTCAAAATAATGAAATTTATTAATCCTGTTTTATAACACCCCCTTTTTAACAAATTAATAATTTTTCATCGTTTTTTATAAATAATTATGCAGCTATAATTTTTCTTATTTAAATTTGGAGTTCAACCAAATAAAAATATTATGCCAATTAAGAAACAATTTTTAAAAAGTAAACCAGTTTGTAAAGTAACTTTTATAGTGCCTGCAGAAGCGGCAAAAAACGTAGCTGTTGCTGGAAGCTTCAACCAATGGAGTGTCGTAGCAACGCCTTTAAAAAAATTAAAAAACGGCACGTTTAAAGGAACAATCGATTTAGAAAGTGCAAATTCTTATGAATTTAGATATGTCATTGATGGCACGTATACGAACGAAACAGAAGCAGATGGCCTTGCTTGGAGTGATTTTGCCTCAGCAGAAAATAGCATCCTTAATTTATAACCCCCCCCAAAAAAAAGGTAGGGCCCACAAAGGAAGGCCCATAAATCACTCGGTTATCGATACGATTTTCTCGTTGCCCGCTAGAGGCAGGAACCATAAAATCACTCGGCTCTCGATACAATTCTCTCGTTCCCTTCTAGAGGCAGGAACGATAAAATCACTCGGTTCTCGATACGATTTTCTCGTTCCTTGCTAAAGGTAGGAACCATAAAATCACTCGAACTGACAGGCTAGTGGGGTTCGATAAACGATAAATAATAAACGATAAACGGTTTTTAAATAGCCACTGCACCTTTAATATGCGGATGTGGATCGTAATTTTCGAGGGTAAAATCTTGAAAAGTAAACTCCTCAATATTCGTAATCAACGGGTTGATTTTCATGATTGGTAATTTCCGTGGTTCACGGGTAATCTGTAAAGACAATTGCTCCATATGATTGTTGTAAATATGTGCATCGCCAAAGGTGTGAATAAACTCGCCCGCTTCATAACCACAGACTTGCGCAATCATCATGGTAAATAAGGCATACGAAGCAATATTAAACGGAACACCTAGGAAAACATCTGCACTTCGTTGATATAATTGACAAGACAATTTATTGTTTGATACATAAAACTGAAAAAATGCGTGACAGGGAGGCAACGCGGCTTTGCCATTGGCCACATTTTCTGAAAAAGAAACAGACGTGTCTGGCAAAACACTTGGGTTCCATGCAGAAACCATCATTCTTCTACTGTCTGGATTTGTTTTTAAGGTGCTTATAACCTCTTTTAATTGATCAATCTCATCACTATTCCAATTGCGCCATTGATGGCCATAAACAGGGCCTAGGTCTCCCTTTTTATCTGCCCAAGCATTCCATATTTTCACCCCGTTTTCTTGCAAATAGGTAATATTAGTATCGCCCTTTATAAACCAAAGTAACTCGTGAACAATCGATTTTAAATGTAGTTTTTTGGTAGTAACCATCGGGAAACCTTCACTCAAATCGAATCTCATTTGATAGCCAAAAACACTTTGGGTTCCCGTACCGGTTCTATCTTCTTTCTTATTTCCGTTTTCTAAAACGTGCTTTACTAAATCGTGGTATTGCTTCATAATCATATATTGCCCCTTCCAGAAAGAAGCGACTTTTGTGGTTAATTACAGGCTAAAATAAAAAAAGTGTTTCTTTTTTTTATTCTTTAAGAAAAGATTTTATGCATAGGTTATTAACTATTTAGCCAATAATCATTCCTGCGATGGTTGCAGACATTAAAGAGGCAATAGTCCCCCCAATTAAGGCTTTCATTCCAAATTCAGAGAGTGTTTTTCTTTGTCCCGGCGCCAAAGACCCTATGCCGCCTATTTGAATTCCAATAGATGCAAAATTTGCAAAGCCACATAACATATACGTAGCCATAATAATGGATTTCTCATAGTTTAAATGCAGGGCATTCGACACATTTTTTAGTTCGGCTAATTGTATATACCCCACAAATTCGCTTGCGGCTAACTTAATTCCTAACAACTGACCCATCATTGTCATGTCTTCTTTTGCAACGCCAATGAGCCACATTAATGGTGCAAAAATAGTTCCTAAAATATATTCTAATGATAAACTTTTATAGGCCGTATTTTGCGCCATCCAACTATTTAGAGTGGTTACGTCTCCTACCCAACCTAAAATACCGTTGATCATGGCAATAAAAGCGACAAAAACTAATAACATAGCTCCAACATTTACTGCCAAACGCAAGCCTTCTGTGGTGCCGTTTGCTATGGCGTCTAAAATATTTGAGCCAATTTTTTCTGAAGAGACTCTTACATCGGTTTTCACTTCTTCTGTTTGTGGATATAATATTTTTGAAACCACAATGGCTCCCGGCGCTGCCATTACCGAAGCTGCCAATAGGTGTTTTGCAAATTGCAATCTCAAAACAGGATCATCTCCGCCAAGAAAACCAATATAAGCCGCTAAAACCGCACCGGCAACGGTAGCCATTCCTCCAATCATCACCAAAAGCACCTCAGATTTATTCATCTTCTCTAAGTAGGCCTTAATTAATAAAGGGGCTTCTGTTTGCCCCAGGAAAATATTTCCAGCGACAGACAAACTTTCTGCTCCAGATATTTTTAAAATTTTAGTAAGCCCCATGGCCATTATTTGCACTGCTTTCTGAATAATTCCCAAATAAAATAATAAGGAGGTTAATGCGGAAAAGAAAATGATGGTTGGCAATACTTGAAAGGCGAAAATAAATCCAAATTTATCCATATCAACCACCAGGCCTTCAAACAAAAATTTACTTCCTGCACGTGTAAAGTCTAAAATACTCACAAACAAACCCCCAATGGCTTCAAAGACTTTTTGCACAAAAGAAACCTTTAAAACACCTACGGCAATAATTAACTGAAAAGCCAAGCCTAAGCCTACTGTTTTCCATTGAATTGCTTTTCTATTGCTACTAAATAAAAAGGCAATTATTAACAAAGAAATCATTCCTAAAATTCCTCGCCACATGCTAGCCATGGTAAACCCCTTGCTTGCGCTAATTTGACCCGCCTCTGCAAATATTTCTGATGTTGAAACTACCACTTCTTCTTCTGGCATTGAGGTAAACGAATACACGAGATTTCCTTCCGATAAGATTAATGTTTCCTCGGAAAGTTCGGTAACATTAAAATATTGAATGCTGTCTTTTGGTAGATTTTGATTAAAAATCAATAAATTATTCTGATAGATATAGTTTCCACTGGCTTGCAAACTATCTTTAGCAACTAAAGAGTAGGTAAATTGCCCGTCTTTAAGGTGTAAAACATCACTTTTATTAATATTAAGGGCAGTTCCGTCTGATTTTTTAATGGAAGAAAATTTCCAGTTTTGTTCTATCTTTTGAGAAAATCCAAGTATAGATATCAAACAAAAAATACTAAATAGTAGTTTTTTCATGAATAAAATATATTAAGCTCTTTTGCTAATTTCGTCCCTTATTTTTGCTGCCAATTCATAATTTTCATGAATAACGGCGGCATCTAATTGTGTTTTTAATTCTTCCATGGTGAGTTTAGAAAAAGAAGTTTCATTTTCTGTAAAGGCTTCATCCACTTTTTTAGAAAAATCTTTAGAGGCTGTTAAGGGATCTTTAATAATTAATTGATCTTCTAGCTTTAAATAAATACCTGCTTTTTCTAAAATATTTTCATAGGTATAAATGGGCGCTTGAAAACGAATGGCGATGGCAATCCCATCTGAAGTTCTCGTATCTATCACCTCTTCAACCCCCTCTCTTTCACAAATTAAGCTCGAAAAGAAAACACCGTCTACTAATTTATGAATGATTACCTGGGTAACCTTAATAGAAAATCGATCTGAAAATGTTTTAAATAAATCGTGTGTAAGAGGTCTTGGTGGTTTTATTTCTTTCTCTAGTGCAATAGCAATTGATTGCGCTTCAAAAGCACCGATAATAATAGGCAAGGTTCTCTTACCATCCATCTCACTCAAAACCAGTGCATAAGCGCCACTTTGAGTTTGGCTATAAGAAATTCCTTTGATGGTTAGTTTTATTAAACTCATAAATCTAGTAACATAAAAAAGAGCACTCTAATTTTGGAAAATCCCTAAAATTAGAGCACCCTTTTGTTGGGTACAATTTAGTAAAAATTATGAATTCTGCAGCTTAAAATCTTTTAGTTTCTCGATTAATTTTGGAACTACCTCAAAAGCATCACCAACAATACCGTAATCTGCCGCTTTAAAAAAGGGCGCTTCTGGGTCTGTATTAATAACTACTTTCACTTTTGATGCGTTAATTCCCGCTAAATGCTGAATAGCTCCAGAAATACCAATTGCAATATATAAGTTGGATGCCACTGGTTTTCCTGTTTGCCCAACATGTTCGCCATGAGGTCTCCATCCTAAATCGGATACCGGTTTAGAGCAGGCAGTAGCGGCTCCTAATAAGGTGGCTAATTCTTCAACCATACCCCAATTCTCGGGCCCCTTTAATCCTCTACCTGCAGAAACAACAATGTCTGCATCTGCGATGGTTACTTTTCCAGAAGCTTTTTCAATGGCAACAGACATTACCTTTGCTGGAGCCACCGAGGCATCAAAACTTTCTGTGGTTCCGTCTACCGGATTTTCGTGAACTCCATATGAGTTTTTCGCCACTCCAAGAACTTTTTTAGCCGAAGATATTATGGTATTGCTAAATCCTTTATTAGAAAAAGCTTTTCTTTTTATGGTAAACGGGTTGGTTGCACTTGGCAACGCTACTACATTAGAAGCATAGCCCGCTTTAAAAGACACGGCTAAAAGGGGTGCGGCATACAATACATTAATGCTCGAATCTAATACAATGATCTCGGCATTTTCTGCCTCGGCAATTTGCTGTAAAACAGACGCATACGACTTGGCGTTAAATATTTTTAACGCTTCATTAGAGACATTGCGTACTTTTTCTGCGCCATAGGTATACAATTCAGATGCGTCCTCCACATTTATAGTGGCAACAACCACATTGGTTCCTATTTGATCGGCTACTTTTTTCCCGTAAGAAACGACTTCTAAAGCCGTTTTTTTAAATTTTCCTTCCGATGAATCGGCAAAAACTAAAACTGACATATATCTTTAGATTTTATTTTATTAAATTACTTTGGCTTCATTGTGCAATAAATTGATTAACTCATCAATATTATCTGCATCTACCAATTTTACGGCTCCTTTTGCTGCTGGCTTTTCGTAAGATTCTACGGTGGTTGCATTTTCAACCTCTATGGGCGCCAACACAAGTAATGGTTTTTTACGCGCCATCATAATACCACGCATATTAGGAATTCTTAAATCTTTTTCTTCTACAATTCCTTTTTGACCGCCAACAACCATAGGCAAACTCGATGAAAGTGTTTCATGACCGCCATCAATTTCTCTAGTTAAAGAAATGGTGTCTCCATCAACCTCTATCCCAGTACAGCCATTCACAAAATTATAATCAACCAAAGCGGCCAACATTCCTGGAACCATACCCCCATTGTAATCTATCGATTCTTTTCCTGCTAAGACTAAATCATAGCCTCCATTTTTAACCACCTCGGCAAGTTGTTTTGCCACAGAGAGGCCATCAATCGCTGCAATATCTACCCTAATGGCATCATCTGCACCAATTGCTAAGGCTTTTCTTAACGTAGACTCTGTGGTTGCAGTTCCTACATTAACCACCGTCACAGAAGCGCCTTGCTTTTCCTTAAACCACATGGCTCTAGTTAAACAAAACTCATCATACGGATTTATTACATATTGAACTCCATTTGTATCAAACTGTGCATCATTATCTGTAAAATTGATTTTCGATGTCGTGTCCGGCACATGACTTATACATACCAATATTTTCATAAATTTCAATTATTATTTTTATGGCACGAAGTTACGGTTTTTTTTAAAAAAATATTATGCATGCATAGTATTTATTTCTTTCCGAAAACATTTAACTAAAAAATTGGCTTTTAAACGGAGTTTCTAAAATGGATTTAAAAAATTTGACATTAATTTTCTTACTTTTGCTAACTCAATTTAATGACTACAGAAAAACGAATGAAAACAATTCAATTTAGAGAAGCGATTTGCGAAGCAATGAGTGAAGAAATGCGCAGAGATGAAAGCATTTATTTGATGGGCGAAGAAGTTGCAGAATATAATGGTGCCTATAAAGCAAGCAAGGGAATGTTGGCTGAATTTGGTGCGAAACGCATTATAGACACCCCTATTGCAGAATTAGGTTTTGCAGGAATTGCAGTGGGTTCTGCCATGAACGGAAACAGACCTATTGTAGAGTATATGACTTTTAACTTTTCTTTAGTAGGAATTGATCAAATCATCAACAATGCAGCAAAAATTAGACAAATGTCTGGTGGACAATTTAACTGTCCCATTGTTTTTCGAGGGCCTACAGGTTCTGCAGGACAACTAGGTGCTACGCATTCTCAAGCCTTTGAAAACTGGTTTGCAAACACCCCTGGCTTAAAAGTTATTGTGCCTTCGAATCCTTATGATGCAAAAGGCTTATTAAAATCTGCGATTAGAGATGATGATCCCGTTATTTTTATGGAATCTGAACAGATGTATGGTGATAAAATGGAAGTTCCAGAAGGAGAATACCTAATTCCTATTGGGGTTGCAGCAATTAAAAGAGAAGGTAAAGATGTAACGATTGTTTCTTTTGGAAAAATCATTAAAGAAGCCTATAAAGCCGCCGATGCGTTAGAAAAAGAAGGGATTTCTGTGGAAGTTATCGACTTGAGAACGGTTCGCCCTTTAGACACAAAAACCATTTTGGAATCTGTTAAAAAAACAAATCGATTAGTTATTTTAGAAGAAGCATGGCCTTTTGCTAGTGTTGCTACAGAAATTACTTATCGCATACAAGATGAAGCCTTTGATTATTTAGATGCCCCTATAAAAAGGATTACCACGGCAGATACCCCAGCGCCCTATTCTCCTGTTTTATTTGAGCAATGGATTCCAAACTCGAACGATGTTATTGCCGCAGTAAAAGAGGTAATGTACCTAAAGCAGTAGTAATTGCAGTAGTACTAGTAGTACTGCAAAATTTTAAAAATCCTTTTTATAAAAAAATTTAAAAAGGATTTTACATGTATGAAAAAAATAACAGTCCTATTCTTTTGCTTAATCAGCTTTCTTGTTAACGCGCAGTTAATAGTGAAAGGAATCGTTATGGATGAGCTACATGAGCCCTTAACTTTTGTAAATATTATTGTTACCAACAGCACTCATGGAGTGGTTACCAATAATAATGGTGCGTTTAGTATTACACTGAACAAAAAAAGGGCAACCCTAGAAATTTCCTATTTGGGTTTTATTACCCAAAAAATTAAAGTAAACAGTAGAACCTCCTTTTTAAATATTGTTCTTGAAGAAGAAGCCAATCAATTAGACGAAATCGTCATTGTTTCAAAACCTAAAAAACGACTTCGAAAAAAAGAAAACCCCGCCTACAGAATTTTACAAGAAATCTGGAAGCGCAAAAAGAAAGATGGTCTAAAATTAGTCGCTGCTTATCAATACAAAAAATTATTAACCACAGAAATAGGCTTAAACAATTTAGACTCGATTTTTTTAAAAGAGCTTTTTAAAGAGCAATTTAAAACAGTTCTTGAACAACTTCCTTATAATGAAAACGGTGTTAACTATTATATTCCCTTATTTATTAAAGAAACGGTAAGCACTGTTTTTGGCAATAATAAAATATCCCAAGAACGAGTAAATATTGAAGCCGAAAAGACAGATGGGGTTCAAAGAGAAGGCTTTATTTTTGATCGAATGTCTAATACGTTTAATGCGATAGATATTCATCAAAACAATATCCAAATCGTAAGAAAATCATTTGTGAGTCCCATCTCAACTGCGGGTTTTGAAACCTATGATTACGTCTTACACGACAGCACGATGGTAGACCATAAAAAACAATATAACATTCATTTTTTCCCCAGAAGAGGGGGTGATTTGGCTTTTACAGGTGATTTTTGGGTAGCAGATAAACACTTTTCAATTACTAAAATTAAGATGAACATCGACAAAGACATCAATCTTAATTTTGTTCGGAAATTGTCTATTGAAAAAGAATATATCATAAAAGATGACAGCCTATATTTACCAAAAAAAGACACCTATACAGGCGATTTTACACTCACAGATAAAAGTGAAGAAAACAAAGGTCTGACCATTAAAAAAACAAGTCTATTTTCAAACTATGTTTTTGACCAGCCCAAAGAGCCTCTCTATTATAGTCAAAAAGTGATTAGGTATAAACCCAATCAATTTGTAAAAAAGGAATTATATTGGGATTCTATTCGTAAAAGTGTTAAAAAAAATGAGACCTATTCTTTAATTTCAAACCTAAAAAATAAAAAGAAAATTAGGAGAATTGCAGGCCTATTAAATACCTTTGGAACAGGTTTTGTAAATATCACACCGTCTTTTCAATTAGGAAAATATTATAATTTTCTAACTAAAAACAGTGTTGAAGGCACTAAATTAAAACTAGGGTTTAGAACTTTTAAAACCATCGATGATCGGTTTAGACTCAGCGGATTTTTAGCCTATGGCACCAAAGATCAAAAATACAAATATGGTTTAGAAGCCAAGTACTTAGTAAGCTATAAACCAAGAATTGCAATGGCTGTTGCCTACCTAAATGACGTAGAGCAATTAGGTGCCAAACTCATAAACACCAATGGATTAAACGCCAATGTTTTTGACCCAAATGCCTTGTTTTCTAGAGGAGATAATTTCTTTTTATCTTCTGTTAATAAAACGGCTATAAAATTTGATATTGAGCTAAGAAAAAACCTTCATTTTGGGATATCCTTCGCTCACAATACGATTAATTCTGCCGATCGAGAAAATTTCACCATCGATTATTTAGATGAAAACAAACAACGAAGATCTCAAGTAACCAATGTAACCTCGGATATTTATTTTGCCTATACCCCTGGCAGGTTTGAATACGGCTTTGGCGTGGAGCAGCGAATGGGCAAAAACTTATTTCCATCTCTAGTGATCAATTATAAAAGAGGGTTTAAAGGGGTTTTCAACGGAACTCACCATTATGATAAAATCCAATTTAATTATAATTACCCTATTTTATTAGGGAAACTAGGTCTTTTAAACATCAATTTGGATGGCGGAAAAACCTTTGGCACCCTCCCTCTCTCACTGCTAAGTCCAATTCCCGCGAATCAAACATTCTGGGTAACAAAAAGCACCTTTTCGTTAATGAATTATTATGACTTTGTAACAGATAGCTATATTTCTGGTCATTTTGAACAGCACTTTAACGGAATTATTTTAAATAAAATTCCTCTTTTAAAAAGGCTAAAACTACGAAGTTTAATCTCTTTTAAAACCGTGTACGGCACCATTTCTGATGCGAATAGGGCCATTAACCAATCGAATATCATCTACGCAGCGCCCGATAAAAAGATGTACTACGAATACGGATTTGGGTTTGAAAATATTGGTTATAAAAACATTCGTCCCTTGCGAATTGATTGTGTTTGGAGAGGAGATCATACCAGTGTTAACGGATTGCCTTCCCCTAAATTTGCCATAAGAGTGGGTCTAAATATCGGTGCTTTTTAACCAAAGTGCTATGGATACCTATTTTTATTCAAAAAAAAAGAGCTAAAAAGGTCAAATAATTTTAAAAAAGGTTCCTTTTGGTATTAACTTTTGAATTGACTTAAAGAACTTTTCCAATAAACTAAACAATTCACAAATTTTCACAGTTAGTCCTTTTTTTTGTTGCCTAAAATTCAAGCGTTCAGTACCTTTGTGCCCTAAACAAAAAAAATGAGTAAAGATTTAGGAGGAACATTTGATGTCTTAATAGAGATTCCCAAAGGAAGTAGAAATAAATACGAATACGATTTTAAATTACACAAGATTCGGTTTGATAGAATGCTATTTTCATCAATGATGTATCCTGCAGATTATGGCTTTGTTCCAGAAACGCTTGCCTTGGATGGAGACCCATTAGATGTTTTGGTTTTAGGACATGAACCCACCTTCCCTATGTGCGTTATGGAAGTTAGGCCTATTGGTGTTTTTCATATGACCGATGAAAAAGGACCCGATGAAAAGATCATTTGTGTGCCTATTTCAGATCCTATTTGGAGTGAAAAAAGAAATCTTTCTGATTTAAATCCGCATCGATTAAAAGAAATTGAACACTTTTTTCAAGTGTATAAAGATTTAGAAAAGAAAAAAGTAGATGTTGGCGGATGGGGAAATGCCCAAGAAGCCTATGCTATATATGAAAAAAGTATCTCAAGATATGAAGAAAGTGAGCACAAAAAAAGTGATGATTTTAAAATATAATCATTTGTTTTAACAAAACTATAAAACCTCTTACATTTATAAATAAAAGAGGTTTTTTAGTTCCCGCTGATTTTACTACATTTACGACCGTTTTAATTTAATCAAATAAAAATAAAATATGAGTTCAATGATGATTTATATGCCTATTGCGATGGCATTTCTTGGTTTAATCTATATGTGGTTTAAACGAACTTGGGTGATGAAGCAAGATGCCGGAAACGGAAAAATGAAAGAAATTTCTGATCATATTTACGAAGGCGCTTTGGCTTTTTTAAATGCCGAATATAGACTTCTCGCAATATTTGTAGTGGTTGTTAGTATTTTACTTTTTATCGTGTCTATTTCAGTAGACACCACTCATTGGTTAATTGTAATTGCTTTTATTTTTGGAGCTGTCTTTTCTGCTTTTGCAGGAAATATGGGGATGAAAATTGCTACAAAAACTAACGTAAGAACAACACAAGCAGCACAAACAAGCCTACCCAATGCTTTAAAAATATCTTTTGGTGGAGGTACCGTTATGGGATTAGGGGTTGCTGGACTTGCTGTATTAGGGCTTACTGCCTTTTTTATTATATTCTATCACTTCTTTATGGATGGCGCTTGGACCTCAACAGCAGACATGACTATTGTGTTAGAAACCTTAGCAGGATTTTCACTAGGTGCAGAATCTATTGCTTTATTTGCACGTGTGGGTGGAGGAATCTATACCAAAGCGGCCGATGTGGGCGCCGATTTAGTGGGTAAAGTGGAAGCTGGAATTCCAGAAGACGATCCTAGAAACCCTGCTACCATTGCAGATAATGTTGGAGATAATGTGGGTGATGTGGCAGGAATGGGCGCAGATTTATTTGGCTCTTACGTAGCTACTGTTTTAGCTGCCATGGTTTTAGGGAATTATGTGATAAAAGATATGGGCGGAAGTATTGTTGATGATTTTGGCGGTATTGGTCCCATATTATTGCCTATGTCAATTGCCGGAATTGGTATTATTATTTCAATTATAGGAACCTTGTTGGTGAAAATTAATTCTAATGACGCCAAAGAATCACAGGTAATGAAAGCGCTTAATAAAGGAAACTGGACTTCTATTGTTTTGGTTGCCATTTCTTGTTATGGTTTAGTGCTTTGGATGTTGCCAGAAACTATGAAAATGGAATTTTTCGGAGAAGGTTTGCAAGAAATCTCTTCTATGAGAGTCTTCTACGCCACCTTAGTTGGATTGGTTGTAGGTGCGGTCATCTCTTCGGTAACAGAATATTATACAGGTTTGGGTAAAAAACCTATTTTAAAAATAGTACAGCAATCTTCTACAGGAGCCGGAACTAATATTATTGCAGGTTTAGCTACCGGAATGATTTCAACCTTTCCATCGGTTTTATTATTTGCTGGCGCCATATGGGCTTCTTATGCCTTTGCAGGGTTTTACGGAGTTGCTTTAGCAGCTTCTGCCATGATGGCAACAACTGCGATGCAATTAGCCATTGATGCTTTTGGTCCTATTTCTGATAACGCCGGTGGTATTGCAGAAATGAGCGAACAAGAACCTATTGTAAGAGAACGTACAGATATTTTAGATGCTGTAGGGAATACTACAGCAGCAACCGGTAAAGGTTTTGCCATTGCTTCTGCTGCCTTAACCTCTTTAGCCCTATTTGCTGCCTATGTAACTTTTACAGGAATAGATGGCATTAACATTTTTAAAGCACCTGTTTTAGCGATGTTATTTGTCGGAGGAATGGTTCCTGTAGTGTTTTCTGCCTTAGCCATGAATGCGGTTGGAAAAGCTGCCATGGAAATGGTGGAAGAAGTGAGACGTCAGTTTAGAGAGATTCCAGGAATTATGGAAGGAACTGGAAAACCAGAATACGACAAATGTGTGGCAATTTCCACAGAAGCTTCGTTAAAAGAAATGATGCTACCCGGTTTATTAACTATTGGTTTCCCGTTAATAATTGCCTTTGTTCCGATGCTATTTGGAATGAACAATTTAATGATTGCCGAAATGTTAGGTGGTTATATGGCAGGAGTTACCGTAAGTGGTGTCTTATGGGCCATCTTCCAAAACAATGCTGGAGGCGCCTGGGATAATGCAAAAAAATCGTTTGAAGCTGGGGTTGAAATTAATGGGGAAATGACCTATAAAGGTTCTGAAGCTCATAAAGCAGCAGTTACTGGAGATACCGTTGGAGATCCTTTTAAAGACACTTCAGGTCCATCAATGAATATCTTAATCAAACTTACCTGTTTAATTGGCTTGGTCATTGCACCCATCTTAGCAGATGGTCACGATGCGGATGATTCGAATACAGACACGAATACCATGGAAGTTTCGGTAACAAAAGCATCAGATAGCAACATGGATGCTGTTAAAAAGATTGTAAAAATGGATGTGACAAAAAATGAAGATGGCACTGCAAAAGTTGTCATAAGTACTTCAATCACCGAAGATGGTGAAACTCTCATCACCGATCAAATTTTTGAAGGAACTACCGAAGAAGTTGAACAAAAAATAAAGGCTTTTGAAAATTCTGATGAACGCCTAAAAAAGGTGGTTAAAAAATCTGAATAGACTTTTTAGTCAACAAATATAAAAGCCGCTCAAATGAGCGGCTTTTTTTATGGCGATCACGTTCATAAAATTCACAAGAGCTATTCATGTATAGCATTCTCTCTAGACCTCTCTAATAAGAGATAAAATACACAATTACCGAAGCTCACCCCCTTATTGAAGGGTACGCTACACGAATAAAAACGCTAAATTTCTTTGATTTTTAATGTAAGAATACTGTGCTTTCATAAACCACTAAAAAAGCATTCATCGCCTAGCAAAAATAAGTGACTCCTTATAAAGCCTTAAAACGCATAACGCTGAGGGCCACCTCTTCTTATTTCCTCACTAGCAAATTCTTCGAATTCTTTAAAATTCATTCTAAATGCATTGGCTAATTTGAAGGCAGTTTTATAATACAATTCATCATTATTCCAAGTAGATCTCGGACTTAAAACCTCGGTGGGAACTCCAGGACAACTTCTTGGTTGCGCCACCCCAAAAACCGAATGGATATGATAATCATCGTAAGTATAATCTTTTAAATCACCGTTTAAAACGGCCGTAATCATGGCTCTTGTATATTTTAAAGCCATTCGTTTTCCAACCCCATATTGTCCACCAGACCAGCCGGTATTTACCAACCAAACATTTACACCCGCTTCTTTCATTTTCTTACTTAACATTTCTGCATATCTCGTTGGATGCAAAGGCATAAAAGGAGCACCAAAACAAGCAGAAAAACTAGGCACAGGTTCTACAACCCCCGCCTCTGTTCCGGCAACTTTTGCCGTATACCCAGAAATAAAATGATAGGCTGCCTGACTTGGTGTAAGCTTAGAGATAGGAGGCAAAACGCCAAAAGCATCGGCCGTTAAGAAAAAGATATTCTTCGGGTTTGTTCCAATTGAATTTGGTTGAATATTATCTATATGGGTAATTGGGTAACTAACCCGTGTATTCTGCGTAATGGACGTATTAGAAAAATCAACTTCTCCCTGGTCATCTAGTATGACATTTTCTAAAATAGCGCCTTTTTTGATCGCGTTAAAAATATCGGGTTCATTCTCTTTAGACAAGTTGATCACTTTTGCATAACAACCTCCTTCAAAATTAAAAACGGTATTTTCATTCGTCCAACCATGCTCATCATCTCCAATTAAATTTCTTTTTGGATCTGCAGATAAGGTTGTTTTTCCTGTTCCAGACAAGCCAAAGAAAATGGCCGTATCATTATCCTTGCCTACATTTGCTGAACAGTGCATAGGCAGGGTATTTTTAAAAACAGGTAAAATAAAGTTTAATGCAGAAAAAATACCTTTTTTTATTTCCCCCGTATATCCTGTTCCTCCAATTAAGGCTATTTTCTTAGTAAAATTTAGAATGGCAAAATTGTGCTGACGGGTTCCGTCTACTGCCGGATCTGCCATAAAACCAGGTGCGTTAATCACCGTCCATTCTGGAGAAAAATTTCTCAATTCTTCTTCTGTAGGTCTTAAAAACATGTTGTAAGCAAATTGATTACTCCATGGAAACTCACAAACTACGCGTAGATTTAATCTATAATCCTTATCGGCACAGGCATAGCTGTCGCGTACAAATAGTTCCTTATTCGATAAATAAGAAGCCACTTTATCGTATAATTTGTCAAATTTATCGGTTTCAAAGGGCAAATTTATATTGCTCCACCAAACTTCGTTCTCGGTGATTTCATCTTTTACAAGGAACCTATCCAATGGAGAACGACCTGTAAACTCTCCTGTATTAATTGCTATAGCACCGGAAGAAGCCTCTTTTCCTTGTTTTTTCTCAATGGTTAATTGATGTAATTGATCCGCAGATAATTGATAGCGAACCGTTGCATTTTTGATTTTTAAACTCTCTAACGAAATCGATTTCGGAACAAGATTGGCCATGAAACTCTATTTTAAGTTTTTAATACCTTACAAAACTACATAATATTTTCAAACAGGTTTATTTTTAAGCAATTTTTATTCTGTTATTTAGGCTTTAGTTTTTTATTTAAGAAAACAACAACAAGCATGCCCCAACCTATCATAAAAAATAAGCCACCCAATGGAGTGATAAACCAAATAGATTTTGCAGAAATGTCCCCCAAATGGATTGCATAAATAGACCCCGAAAAGAATAAAATACCCGCAAAGAAAAAGGAACTAATGCGGTTTTTTTGTTTTTCTGAAAGCAGCTGTACCCCGTTTACAAATAATAAGACGATTACGTGATACATTTGATAACGAACTGCCGTTTCAAAACTAGAAATGGCCTCGGGAGACAAAGAACCCTTAAAAGCATGTGTGCCAAACGCACCTAGAATAACGGCAAGCAAGCCTAGCCCACAGGTAATTGTTAAGTTTTTAAACATTTATATAGGTTTTTGTTAAATATTAAACATTTTAAATTGAAAAAGCTACCTTAGTCCTTAGAATATTTATGAACAAAAATACTAATTTCATTTATGAAAAACATACTAATTATAGGAGCTGGAAAATCGAGTTCTTCACTGATAAAATACTTACTAGATAAATCAACCGAAGAAAAATTACATATCCGCATAGGTGATCTTTTTCCAGAAAATGCAAAAAAACTCATCAACCATCACCAAAATGCTACGGCAATTCTGCTAGATGTATTTAATAAAGAGCAACGAGAAGAAGCCATTGAGCAAGCAGATCTTGTAATTTCTATGTTGCCGGCTCGTTTTCATATTGAAGTAGCCAAAGATTGTATTCGCTTTAAAAAACATTTGGTTACCGCCTCTTATGTTTCTGAAGAGATGATGGCTCTAGATGCACAAGCAAAAGAAAATGGGTTGGTTTTTATGAACGAAATTGGTGTTGATCCCGGGATCGATCATATGAGCGCGATGCAAGTCATTGACAAAATTAGAGAAAATAACGGAAAAATGCTATTATTTGAATCGTTTACAGGTGGTTTAGTAGCGCCAGAAAGTGATAACAATTTGTGGAATTACAAATTTACTTGGAATCCAAGAAATGTAGTCTTGGCAGGTCAAGGAGGAACGGCCATGTTTCTTCAAGAAGGGACTTATAAATACATTCCATATCATAAATTATTTAGAAGATCGGAGTTCTTAAATATTAACGGAGTTGGTAAGTTTGAGGGCTATGCCAATAGAGATTCACTCAAATACAGAGGTGTCTATGGTTTAGAGGATATTAAAACCATGTATCGAGGAACCATAAGAAGAGTAGGCTTTTCAAGAGCGTGGAATATTTTTGTTCAATTAGGAATGACCGATGATTCTTATACAATTAGTGATTCTGAAAACATGAGTTATCGTGATTTTGTAAACTTATTTCTAGCCTATTCTCCCTCCGATTCTGTGGAATTAAAGCTACGTTCTTACTTAAAAATTGATCAGGATGATATTATGTGGGAAAAATTAATCGCTTTAGATATTTTTAATCCCAACAAAAAAATCGGTCTGAAAGAGGCCACTCCAGCACAAATTTTGCAAAAAATATTATCCGATACCTGGACCCTGCAGGAAGAGGATAAAGATATGATTGTGATGCAACATCTATTTGGTTATGAAATTCAAGGAGAAAAACATCAAATTGAGAGTAGCTTAGTGGTTATTGGAGAAAATCAAACCTATACCGCGATGGCAAAAACGGTAGGTTTACCCGTGGCTATTGCAGCTCTAAAAATCTTACAAGGAGAAATTAAAACTCCGGGTGTTCAATTGCCCATTACCAAAGAAGTGTACGAACCCATTTTAAAAGAGCTCGAAGCACATGGCATCCAATTTAAAGAAAAGAAAACACCTTATTTGGGCTACAATCCAAATCATCTAGTTGGCTAATAAGCTAGTTTCCATTTTGGAGTTCTTTGCTTACTAACGGCAAAAGACCTGAAGAAAAGCGTTAGATATTGAGGGCACGGATTAAAATCTGTGCCCTTGGTGCTTAGTCTTATCAGTAAAAAAGAAATCTTCGTTTTTGTATTGGGTTTAAAATGACCTGTTTGATTGCGCAAGGGTATCCTTGAGTGCGTAATTTCAGCGTAGATGTCGAAAGCTACTTAAACAAGATCACATTTTTAAATAAAAATCTTTCATCAAATGGCGATATGCTTGGGTATATAGATGGCGCTCCATTTCAATAGTTAATTCCTCTGTTAGTATCTCTGAGTCTTTAAAAGAAAACTCTAGCAAACTTCTTTTTATTGGCGATGTCGTATTACCTTTTACATGACAAACTCTGTTTAAGAACAAGCCGTTTTTTACAGCAAGCCCCAACAAATAAGGCTCTTCTTTAAAGGGAATTATGGTGGAAAAGGTGCCGCTTTCTGATAAAATTTTTACCACACCAAGTAGTAAGGACTCAAAAGAAAGCGAAGAGGTAAATCGCGCTTTGTTTCTAGCCTGGTTCTGAGTCTCAAACTCATCGGTATAAAAAGGCGGATTCGAAACAATTAAATCATACGTTTCCTCTTCATCGGCAAGTTCATCTGCAAATTCCTGAAAAGAAGCATGGTATCCATACAGCCTATCTGACCAATCAGACTGCTCAAAATTTTCTACCGTTTGTTCATAGGCATTTTCATCTAACTCTACCGCATCAATGGTTTCTGCATCAAAACGCTGCGCCAACTGCAGTGCAATCACCCCGGTTCCAGCTCCAATATCTAAAATGGTATTGGGGAAATCTGCCCTGCACCAAGCCCCTAACAACACGGCATCGGTACCCACTTTCATGGCAGATTTATCTTGATGAACAGTGAACTCTTTAAAATGAAATGGCTTAGACATTATGATATATAGGTTTAAATAAGAGGTGAGAAATGTGCATAGGGCATGATTTTTTTTATTGATAATAACAACCTAGGCATCCTATAAAAATAGCAGACCGTGTTGCTTGCTTCTCTCTTCATTTTAAGACGGGATTAAAACGCGTCTCCCAGTAATGCAAACCCAACGATACCGTTGCTATTTTTACTGAAATTTTCAAATCAAAAATACAGGATTCCTTCTTCTTAAAAGTCTTTCTTATCTCTTTTATTCTTACTTTACCTTCAAAATCAATAATCTCTTTTCCAAATACGATTAAGCAATGAGTCTTTCTGTTTTTCTGTTAATGGAACTACAAAAGTATCTTTGTTTTTAGAATTTACGTCAACAGAAAGCTCTAGATAAAAAGTTCTCTTATTTTCTGAATCTATTCTCTGGAAATATTCTATACAACTTGCTATTTTACATTGAGAAAAAGTGCAAGGAGATAAGACGTTGAACCCTGTACACAATAATTAAGAGGGTTATTTCTAAAATTTATATTAAGAAACTTAGAGGATAAAGAGCTATTAATTAAGCATGTTTCGCTAATAGGCATCTTAAAAACAGCTCCCCAATAGGCCAAACAGAAAATAATTCTATTCTAATAGGTTGTAAACAAGCGATAAATAATAATCGGAATCTACTCATAAACATCCCTCACTAGAGAAAAAAGGCGTTAAAAAAATGGCACTTGATGCTCCTATGATGGCGTGCAATTAAAATGCTGTTTGTTCGTCTTTTTGTTTAAGTGCAGCCCTTCTCTAAAGTATGTGCGTCCTATACATGGGTTCTGTAGGTCATATTACCCACAATTATTCTTATTTTAATATAACAACAACTGAGGGTTTATGAGCATATTTGTGTTTTTTACGGGTTTCGCCATTTATAATATAGTATCCCTGGGATTCATCTAAACGTTATCGCTTATTGGCGCTTTTTATGGTTTTGGGAAGTTCCTTTTATAAACCTTTAAACAATTTCTTTTGGTTGATTCTTTTAGTCCTTCTCGTTCTACCTCTCTAAAAAGTTTTAAGTTTGCCTCTGGATGCATTGGCTTTTTTTCTTCTTTTGGGATGTATGCCATTATCACTGCCTTGCACCAATTCTTCACTTATAACTTCTGCATAAAACGATGCCTTCTTCTTTGACTATTTTAATAGAGCAATCAATAATTTTTATCTGTAATTTTAAATTCGTTGAATAGGTCTTTGGTTAAATGGCAGAATCTATAGTTTTCTCTCTATCCAAACATTGGCATGTAAAACCGTGTTAGGACGCACTAAAATTTTATTGTTTACATCTAATAAAAAATAACTAGGTGTTCCTGATATATAATAGTCTTTTGCTGCTTGGGTGGCCCAACCTTTAAAATCGCAATAGGTTTTCCAAGGCATGTTTCCGTATGCTGCTTCAAATTCTTGTTCTGCGGTATCTATGCTGATGTATACAATTTCTATATTTTTAGCTTTCCATGTATCGTATAATTTAAAAATCTCTTTTGTGTCTGTTTTACACTTCAAACACCAGCTAGCACCAAATATCACTAATTTCGGCCTCTGTATATCACTTAATTTTTTGGTTGTTGTTAGTTGTATGTCTGGCGCAATAGCTCCTACTTTTAATTTCCTGTAGCCTTCTAGTTTCCCGATTAAATGATCATTTAAACGCAATTGGTTCTGGTTTAGCAATGTTACTGACAAATATTCGGAGGCTTTAAATAAACTACGTTTTTCAAAATAATCGAATAATTGTGCGCTCACTTCATTTAATAAAACTTCGTCTTTTTGTAAATTATTAATTAAATATGTACTACTTAAATTCATTTGCACATACATACTATCTAAAGATTGCCCCATATTTTCTAACAACAAATAATGTCCCTCTACAACCTCTTTAAACAAACCAGATGTTTTAAAATTAGTGTTATTAAAATCTATATTTCTAAACTGATTAATGGCATTGGGTATTTTTTCTGTTTTTCTTCTTACAATTATGGGCATTTCATGTATAAATTTACGGTGGGGTATAAACCAACGCGCATAACTATGATGAGGTAAATTGGAAAAAAACTTCATGTCTTCTTTTTGCAAACGTGCCTGTTCTTTTTTTATTTTCTTTAAAAATTTTTTTTGCTTGGCAAACAACAGTTGGTTTTGGTATAGTGGATCTAAAAAATCTAACGCTGATACCGCATTGCCACGGAACCTTTGTTCTTTGGCATATTTCACAAAGATATTATTTTCTAAACTATTGGTAAACTGTAAACTATCTGTTTCTGTAAGATGATTCCCTTTTAGGTATATAGTAGGTTCTACTAAGACAAACACGATACTACTTTTATCTTGCGTTTTTAGTATTGCCATACCTTTGTATTCTTTTGGGTAGTTTAGCACAAAATTACCTAAACTATCTACCGATGCATTTGCTAATTCATAGTTTTTATAATAATTAAAACCTGTAAGGCTTATTTGTTGCCCTGCATGGTTCTTTAGGTTGCCCGAAATTGTTTGGGCTGGGGCCGTAAAACTTATAAATAATATAATTATGATTATCCTTTTTTTCATTTTAATTGGATTTATAAATTGGTATTCATCATTTCAAACTCTCTTCTTTAATTTTTTACCCACATATATTTGTGTTGTGGTGTAAATATTTTTTTTTAAGTATTGCTCTCAACAAAACGGATCTAATTTGACAATGAAACCTCCTTACTCTTTTCGAAGTACCGGCGTGCACAAATAAATCAACGCATTAATTCTTAATGCAACGAACAGAAAAGCCGAACGCACGAGGTAAAATTTGATATAAGATAGCATTAGACTGTAATTGTAGTATAATTACACCATCGCTAACTGCCGTACTAGACCAATAATTGCCGGAGCTAAACGTGTTGTCATACGTGCCAGAAATGAAGGAACGCAAGCCAGCAGCTGACAGTTTTAAGTCACTTTCATAAGCTCCTGATCTATCGTTAGTAGCAAATTTTAATCGTTCATTATCCCATTCGGGAGAAGTAGGGATGCGGTAACCGCTTGGACAAGGATTGTTTATACCATTAACTCCTTGCCATAAGTTGTCATTTTTCGGTACTAACCAATCGTAAGGAGAAGTATCTTGACTAATAAAATTATCATGTCCCGGGTTAGAACTTATGGCGATTGCAGAGGTTATTCCACTAGAAGATAATTGGTGACCATCTGCTGCTCTACCCCATTGGTATAAATCGCCATAAGACAAAATATCTGAGCTAGAAGTTGCCACCTGGCTCGCCCCTAAATTACGATCCATCCATATATTTCCAGTTAATGAGGTCACATCTATAACGATCGTATTATTACCTGTATTATTTTCAATATATTGGAAACCACAAGCAGTCCATCTACCATCTTGGTAGCCTTTAAAACATTTTTCGGATTGATCATAAATAATCATC
>Ga0307488_10000885_pt1 | contig 24865 bp, 17 predicted proteins | sample SB02metaG_FD_202248 | JGI IMG/M metagenome (GOLD analysis project Ga0307488, IMG submission 202248) | Sea-ice brine microbial communities from Beaufort Sea near Barrow, Alaska, United States - SB 0.2 | ecosystem: Environmental > Aquatic > Marine > Coastal | place: USA: Alaska | collected... | reverse complement strand
ATTGGAGCAGCGTCTGTGGGGGCAAATCAAGATTGTATACGTAAAATGCGAAAATTTGGCGAGTATATTGGTATCGCTTTTCAAATTAAAGATGATTTGTTTGATTATTCTGAAGCCAAAATAGGAAAGCCAACAGGAATTGATATCAAAGAGCAAAAAATGACTTTGCCTTTGATTCATACTTTAAATACCTGTTCTAAAAAAGAGAAAGCGTGGTTGATCAATTCTATAAAAAAGCATAATAAAGATAAAAAAAGAGTAAAAGAGATTATTGATTTTGTAAAAGAAAATGGCGGCATCGAATACACAATTATCAAAATGAACGATTATAAAAACAAAGCTTTGGATATCTTAAAAGATTTTCCAGAATCTAAGTATAAGAGTTCTTTAGAGAAGATGATAGATTATGTTGTAGAACGTAAAATCTAAAGAGGACAAGACTTATAACATGAGATGATTTTATAGACACTTATTGTAAAATTATTCAAAGAGGAAAAAGTTTTGTTTTTTCTAAATTTACGCTTAATAATCTCAATAGGACTAAAAGCGCTTTTGACAATACAGCTGTAAACTCCTCTAATTGGTGGATGATTCCTAAAGTGAGATAACGGTGGAACTTTCTGATTTCTGGAGATGAAAAAATTAATTATAAACAGTATGTAGTCTCTAAATAGTTAATAAATAAAAAAAATTAAAAGTATTATCTTTAGGTTCTGGTGCCTGCTGTCATGAACTGGAGTTAGCCCATTACAAAGTAGTATTCAAAAAAATCACATGTGTAGCTATTGCAAATAACGTATTAGAAATAGCTAATAAAATAGCAAAATCTAAGCATCTGAGTAATATAGAGTTCGTTTGCAAAAGTATATATGAATTTGATTTCAAAGAAGAGGAATACGATCTGGTGCTATTTAATTCTTCTCTCCATCATTTTGATAATGTGGAAGCATTATTATTAAAAAATTAAATTTACACTAAAGCCAAAAGGAAATTTAATTATTAACGAATTTGTAGGAGCTAAAAGACATCAATTTTCAAAACAACAACTTTTAGAGATAACTAAGACGCTTAAAATTATTCCTAAAAAATATAGAAAAAGGTTTAAGACAAAGCTCTATAAGAATTCATTTAGAGGACCTGGTCTACTTAGGAGGATCATATCCGATCCTTCAGAATGTATCGATGCAAGTACTATAATTCCTGCGGTTCTCAAACATTTTAAAGTCATAGAAGAAAAACCATTTGGTGGAAATCTTATAGCCAACGTATTCCGGGATAGTTCGCATCATTTTGTAGATTTAAATGAAGAAAAACAACAAGTATTAGAAAATATTTTTAAAATAGAAGATAAATTTCTAGTAACAAATCCTTCCGGCTTTATGGTAGGGTTTTATGAAAATGTAAATTAGAATTTCAATAATTCTTCTACAAATTCTCTAGAATTAGACAATCTTGGTACTTTATGTTGGCCGCCTAATTTTTTCTTTTTCTTTAACCAACTATAAAATAAACCCTCTTTTGCTTGGTGCACTTTTGGGGCCATTAAAGTGATATTTAGATACCGTTTTGCTTCATAATCTGAATTGATAGATTTTAATCCATTGTCTAAAACCTCAGAAAAATATCCGATAGAAGTGGGTTTTTTACTAAATTCTATGATCCATTCATGGCCACCTTTTTCCTTTCCTTGCATAAAAATAGGGCCAACGGTGTAATCTGAAATTGTGGCTGCTGTTTTTTCACAAGCTAATTTTAAAGCATCTTCAACATTTTCTATATTTAACTCTTCACCAAATACATTTATATAATGTTTTGTTCTGCCAGTAATTTTAATGCGATGTGGTTTTAATGAAGTAAAACGAATGGTGTCTCCAATTAAATAGCGCCACAAACCAGCATTTGTAGTAATAATTAATGCATAATTAACACCGGTTTTAACTTTGGCAAGTGTTATGGTTTTAGAGTTTTCTCCGTTATATTCTGTCATTGGAATAAATTCATAGAAAATTCCATAATCTAACATTAGCAAGAGTTCTTTTGAATGATTTTTATCTTGAATTGCGAAAAAACCTTCAGAAGCATTATAGATTTCATAGTATTTAAAACTTCCTTTCGGAATCAGTTTTTTATACTGTTCTCTGTATGGATTAAAGTTTACGCCACCGTGAAAATAGACTTCCAAGTTTGGCCAAACTTCTAAGATATTCTCTTTTCCAGAACGTTCTAAAACACGGTTTAGTAAAACCAACATCCAACTTGGTACACCAGCTAAACTTGTAATATTTTCATTGATAGTTTCATCAATAATTGCATCCATTTTTGTCTCCCAATCGCTCATTAAGGCAACTTCCTGACTAGGAGCAGAGCTAAAATCTGCCCAAAAAGGCATGTTTTCGATAATAATTGCAGACAAATCTCCAAAATAAGAACCATTGTCTTGGTATACTTCAGAGCTTCCGCCTAGACGCAACCCTTTTCCTGTAAAAAGCTGTGCGTCTTCATTGTCGTGCACATACCAACACAACATGTCTTTGCCAGCTTTCAAGTGGCAATATTCTAAAGCGTCATCAGAAACAGGAATAAATTTACTTTTTGCATTGGTAGTTCCGCTAGATTTTGCAAACCATTTTATTTCTGAAGGCCAAAATAAATTCTGCTCTCCTTGTCTACACCGCTCAATCAAAGGCTCAAAAGTTTCATATTTTTGAATCGGAACATTTGCTGCAAAATCCTCATGATTTTTTATAATAGCAAAGTTTTTTTCTTTTCCGAATTCGGTATTTTTAGCAGTAGATACTAATTCTAACAGCAATTCATTTTGAACGTCTATTGGATATTTTAAAAACAAATCAATTTGATGTTTTCGTTTTCTCAAAAACCAAGAAATTATAGAATTGATAATCTGAAAAGCCATAGAAATTCGTAAATTTGTTTAGTACGGTTTCAGTATACATGTTGTTTTGAAATCGAACTTTAAAAATACTAAAATTTGTGACATGATATACCAAGGAGTCTTAAAAAAAATGATGACAGAAAATGCTGAAGAAATTCAGTATTATTTAGACATGAAAACCGATTTTTTAAACATGAATCAGATAATAAATAAAGAGGTTTCTTTAAATTTTATTAGCTACGAATGCTTAAACTGTCATTTAGATAAGCCAATTTACAGACAAGGATATTGTAAATCTTGTTTTTTTGATGCTCCAAATACAGGTGATTGGATCATGAGACCAGAATTAAGTAAAGCACATTTAGAGCAAGAAGACAGGGACTTAGCCTATGAAAAATCGGTGCAATTACAACCACATATTGTGTATTTAGCAAATTCTGGTAACGTAAAAGTGGGCGTTACAAGAAAGACACAGGTGCCAACACGTTGGATAGATCAAGGAGCGCACGAAGCCATTGAAATTGTAGAAGTACCAAATCGATATTTAGCAGGAATTACAGAAGTTGCTTTAAAAGATCATGTTGGTGATAAAACGAATTGGCGCAAAATGTTAAAGAATGATATTGAAGATGTGAGTTTAGTAGCGTGGCGGGAGAAGTTGAAAGAATTTATACCAGCAGAAGCCAGAGGGTACTTTATCGAAAATAATGCGGAAACGCATCTGAAGTTTCCCGTTTTACAGTATCCTGAGAAACCAAAAAGTTTAAACCTAATCAAAACACCAACTTACAAAGGAAAGTTAGTAGGTGTAAAAGGACAGTATTTAATATTTGAAGATCAAACCGTCTTTAATGTAAGAAGTAATGAAGGTTTGGTGGTTTCAATAGAGATTTAATTTTTTTGAGTGTTTTGGTTTTGAGATGCACAGAGAAATAATTCAATTTTATAAAAAAAAATCTATGCTGTTTGGCCAGGGAGCGATCACAATACCAAAGATATTACGCGGTTTATCGCACGAGAATCTCGTTCTTTTGTGATTCTTGTTTCTAGCTTAATTACAAAGTCTTATTTTCTAAGGGATGTTCCTCATGATGATAAAATTGTGAAAGACGCGCTAGAAACCTTAGCAAAAGGAGGGTCTTGTATTGGTTTTCCTGAAGTAGCGTGACTTGTTATGCCTGTATTGCAGGCAGTAGGTTTAATTATAGAGACCTTAGATTTTAACAGAGTTCTTGAGAAAAGACAAAATTTTAACGTTGTTGGAAACTATTTAAGACCAGATGTAACCAAATTACAAGTGAAATAGAGAACGACAAAGTATGGTTTCTTACGATGCTTAAGAATTAGCTTTCACTAATTTTTCTAAAATACGCTCTATGCCAAAATTGTTATTGCTTTTCGTTGCATAGTTTGCAACTTTTGTAAGGTCTTTATGAGCGTTTTCCATGGCAAAACTAAAAGTAGCTTCTTGCAACATTTCAATGTCATTAAGATAATCTCCAAAAACCATAGTTTCTTCTTTAGAAATATTTAAAAGTTTTTGAACTTCTCTTAAAGCATTTCCTTTGTTTGCTTTGTGGTCAGATATATCTAACCAATTTTGTCCAGAAACCTTCAGCAAGTAGTCCTCTTTTAAGTGTTTTATTGCTGGGTAAATAAAAGCTTCTGAAGATGAACTATGGTATACTGCAATTTTAAGAATTGATGTTGTTTTTGCAACTTCTATCAAATCATCTACAATGGTATAACTTTGATAATATTCTTGGAAATAGCTGATGAAAGCTGCGTCATTACTTTCTATAAAAGCAGTGTCTTCAGAACATAAAACAATATTTGCATCTTTAATATTTCTTAAAATAGGAATTACTTTTATTACTTTTTTAGTATTTAATTCTTTTAAAAGTAAAACCTCATCTCCTTTTTTAGCAATTCCTCCATTTTCTGCAATTACGTAAATGTCGTTTTTAATTACTGACAATTTATCTATTATGCTATCGTATTGTCTGCCACTAGCAGCGCAAAAAACTATATTTTGTAATTGGAGTTTTTTAAAAAGTTTAAAAAAAAGGGTACTCACTTCACCTTTAGAATTTAGGAGTGTTCCGTCCATATCAGAAACTACTAATTTAACAGTATTTAAATCCATATATTAAGACCTCTTAGTTGAGTTGCGTTCTACTAAATCTGTTTTTATAATTACAGTTTTGGCAGCTTCTTTTTCTTCAGATTTATTCTCTAGTCTTTCTATTAATAATTTTGCAGCAGTTGCGCCCATTTTTTCTCCATGTTGACTAACAGTGGTCATTTTAGGTTGAGAATGTCTTGCTAAAATTCCGTTAGAAAAACAAACTACAGAAAAATTTTCTGGTACTTTACGCCCTTTTTTCTGGGCTACTTTCATCGCAGCAATCGCAGAAGATTCATCCGTAGAAATAACTGCATCAATTTCATTTGCGTCGAAAATTGGAGCTAAAAGACTTTCATATTGTTTATAATCTTCTGTTACAATATTTATGATAAGCTTATTGTTTACCGGTAAATCTGCTTTTTCTAATCCTTTTAAATATCCTTGATGTCTTTTTTTACCAATTTCTAAATTACTAATTGTAGAGATAAATGCAATGTTCTTATTTCCTGATTTTGCTAAATATTTCACGGCTTTTGACGCTCCTTTAAAATCGTCTGTAATTACTTTATCGCAGTTTATAACCTCGGCAACTCTATCGAACATTACTATTGGTGTGCCATTTTCTAATATTTCTTCACAATGTTTAAAATCATTTTTCAATACTGTTTCTTCAGCTAAAGAAAGTATAAATCCATCGATACTTCCATTAGAAAGCATTTCCATTGTTTCTACTTCTTTTTTGTAGGATTCGTTGGAAATACATGAAATTATTTTGTATCCTTTCTCATTTGCTACTTTTTCAATACCATTAAAAACCTGAGCAAAAAAGTAGTTTAACATATTAGGAATAATGATTCCTATAGTTTTTGTCGATCTATTTTTTAAACTTAAAGCATTAAAATTTGGCTTGTAATTGTGCTCTTTAGCGTACTTCTGAATCTTTTCCTTGGTACTTACGCTAATTTCATAACTGTCGTTTAGGGCCTTAGAAACCGTGGAAATTGAAACACTAAATTCTTTAGCAATGTCTTTTATGGTAAGTCTTTTCATATTAAATAAAAATAAGTGACTAAAATACGAAAAACTCATTAAATATGATGGAGAACATTATTATTTTACAATTTATTCATTTTAGACGGTCGAAAAACTTCATAAATCAAAAATGAAAACACCACTAAATACTCAATAAAAACAAACCAAAGATGCTCTTTCCAAGGGGTGTTTGCATAAGCCTGATAGGTTAAAATAACAACCAAAGACCAAACAACAGGGAATCTATATTTTGTAAAAACACTTAAAATTAAAGGAGTTGCCACATACCAAGGATGCACAGTTGTAGCTGTAAAATAGTAAAAACACAACCCAAATAACATGGCTGTAAGTAATTGAATTCCATTTTTATTATTCCTAAAAAAGGAGAGATATACTAAAAATAGTATCGTTAGCATGGAAGTTATTTTTCCAATAATAGCAATTTCATTATAACCTCTAAACAAATAACCAATTGCTCTTAAAAGATAATAAAAACTAGCGTTAAATTCAAAGGTTTGGAACCATAAACGCACAGAACTCGAATAATTTGATAAGAATTCAGAGGAATAAAAAGGAAGAAATAGTAAGATGGTAACTGCTAATACTATAATGTAGAAAAGAGATAATTTTGTGATTCCTTTTAAGGAAGAACTCCATTTAGTTTTGAATGAAGTTAGCGCTGTACTTTTTTTAATTTTAGCTGCTTTATTGGCACTTAAATTTTGTTGCACAAACCACTGAAAAAATAGTGGTAAAAATAATAAGGGAATCAACTTTATTGAAACTGAGCAAGCGAACAAAATTGCTGCCCAGATCCATTTTTGTTGATGTAATTTGTAGATGGCCCAGATTAAGAAAAATAACATGACGGGTTCGAAATGCAAATTACCAGTCATTTCTATAATTATAAATGGATTTAAAAGATACCAAAAGATATTTTTTATAGGCAGGTTTAAGTGTTCCAATAATTTTTTTCCAAAGTAAAGAATTCCGAAGTCTGCTAAAATAATTAGAATTCTAAGAACAATTACAGATCCAAAGATACTTTTACTTGCAAAGATTGCGGCGATAAAAAAGCATAATTGATTCAATGGTGGGTAATTGGTGAAGTGGCTTCCATTTAATGCTCCCATGCCTTCATAAAGCTCAGGGGCTTCTGCAATAGGATGTAAGTTTTGTTGAATAAAATTTTCGGGCAAATATAAATACGGATTGAATCCATTTAAAAGCATACGGCCATCCCAAATAAATCGATAAAAATCCTGAGATAAATTAGGGGTAGCACACAAAAGCACCAATCTAAATAATACGGTTAATCCTACCAAAGTGCCAAAGGAAATGGTATTCTTTTTTAGCAATATATAAAATCCAGTAAACAAAAAAAACCACAAAAAAGAAATGGTGTAAAATTGAGTTCTCTCTAGGAAATAGGCAAAGAAAAAATAACATAAAACACTAAGCATACTTATAAAAAGAGTGCTGTATTTTGCTAAAAATGACATTATGCTTTTGAAAAGATAGATTTAAAAAACACGTAGCTAAAACCCATAAAAAGCATAAAGTGGAAAGGGAAAAGTCCAAAATCTCCACCTTGATCCCCGACAACGAAAGCGCTGTACATCCCAAAAATAAAGTAAATAGCTAAAAAGCCTTCCAAAATGACATGTACAGAAGGTTTTTTATTGATGTATTTATTTTTTTTCCAACTGTCTTTTATGGTTTTAATATTGAATTTAGGCGTTCTAATAAAATCACTTTTTTTACCAACATGACCCTCTAATACTGCAATTGTATTGTGAAGAGAGAAGCCCATTGCAATTGAAAAAAAAGTAAAGAAGGCACCAACGTATTTAAAGAAGTTTTTAAAACCGCCTCCGTAGGTGCTTTTGTACATATGCCAATAACAAATAAAGAAAATAAGAGAGCTTATGACAAAGAAACTCATCACATAAAAATATACTTTTAAATGTTCATATTCATTTTTAATGTACAACATTGGTATGCTTAAAACTGCGACTAAAAAAATGCAAATAAACATAGAGCTGTTTAAAAGGTGCAGCAGGCTGTGTATTTTTGTTTTAATAGATATGTTTTTAGATGTAATAATGCGCTTCAACATTTTTTGAAAATTCTCTGCACCACCTTTGTTCCACCGAAATTGTTGCGATCTAGCAGCACTAATAATTACAGGCAATTCTGCCGGCGTTTTTACATGCTCTAAATATTTAAACTTCCAGTTCTTTAGCTGCGCTCTGTAACTTAAGTCTAAGTCTTCCGTAAGGGTATCCCCTTCCCAGTTACCAGCGTCATAAATACATTCTTTACGCCAAAGACCTGCTGTTCCATTAAAGTTAATGAAATGTCCTTTGCTATTTCTACCCACTTGTTCTAGTGTAAAGTGAGCGTCTAAAGCAAAAGCTTGAATTTTTGTAAGTGTAGAATAATCTCTATTGATGTGACCCCAACGAGTTTGTACCACTCCAATTTGAGCATCCTTAAAATAAGGAACTGTTTGCAGCAGCCAATCTTTTTGTGGTAAAAAATCTGCATCAAAAACGGCAATAAACTCACCTTTTGCAGTTTTTAAACCCTCTTTTAAAGCGCCCGCTTTAAAACCTTTTCTATTGTTTCTTCTGATGTGTTGTATGTCAATTCCTTTTGCTTGAATTAACTTGATCTGTTTTGCGGTAGTTGCTATAGATTCATCTGTAGAATCATCTAAAACTTGTATTTCTAACTTGTCTATTGGGTATTCTAGTTTAGCAATATTTTTAAGCAGACGTTTCATTACATACAACTCATTATATACGGGTAGTTGTATGGTTATAAAAGGGATTTCTTCTGGATTTGAGAAATCGAATTTATCAGAAGTGTCCTCAGTCTTTCTTGCTTTTAAATAGTTGAAAAGTAAGTTTAATTGCGCCAATGCATACATGAAAATAAGCAAAAGAGCTATAGAATAAATAAGTATCACGATGTATTCTAAAACCATTATTTAAAACTGTATTTGAAGATCCAACCTAAAATTTTAATTCCCGCAAATATACTACCTTTTATGGTTCCTGAAACTTTAGAGACACCTATTCTGTTTCTATATTTCATTGGTATTTCTATGTAAGATAGCTTTTGTTTTAAGGCTTTTAATTGCATTTCAACTGTCCATCCGTAGGTTTTGTCTTCCATTTTTAGCCCTATAAGTTTGTCATATTTTATGGCTCTAAAAGGACCTAAATCTGTAAACTTTGCATTAAAGAATACTTTCATTAAAAAAGTTGCCAAACAATTTCCAAAAATTTGTTGCGGTGTCATAGCGCCAGAAGCTCTCAGTTCTTTTACACGTGCACCCACTACAAGATCTAAATTATCTTTTAAAATAGGATGTATAAGTGCTGTTAATTGTTCTGGGTAATCTGAATAATCGCCATCTAAAAAAACAACAATTTCTGGCTTCTTTTCTCTTTTAGCAATATAATCCATTCCTTTTAAACACGCATACCCATACCCTTTGCGATGTTCTTTTAGAACGGTTGCACCTGCATTTTTAGCATTTTCTTCGGTGTCATCTGTAGAATTATTACTGATCACAATAATTTCGTCAACAATTTCAGGGATATCATTAATAACATTTGCTATCGCATCTTGCTCATTATACGCAGGAATGATAACTTTTATAATAGGTTTCGTCATTTTAAATCGTTTAGACTATTGTATTTTACAGGAGAAAAGTAGGTCTATTCTTTTATTTTTTCTGCCTTTGTGTTTAGACATTTTACTTGCTTTCAATTCTTGCGTATCGGCCAACAACTTTTTTCTGTTTAAATGCTATTCATGGTTTTCTTTGTCTGCCCTATCAAAAAGAATAACATTTTTTTTCTTTTTTATTTACACTAAGATTTAGCCGGTAAAAGTAGCAATATTTTTTTCTAAATGGTCTTTGAAGCTACCTTCTTTTTTCAGCATTCTGTTGCGATAATTAGACTTTCAATGGGGGGTCAGGTAGCCTTTTTCTTTGAATTGATTGTAATTATGATATTATTTTACAGACCGTTCTTGTGAAAAAAGCGAGAAACGCATCAACAGGATTAAGAAGAACAAATTAAGGTTTTTTCTTATGACCCTTAGTCTGCAACAATTTTAGTAACATCTCTCTCCTTATAATTGTGTTTTATATCCCTTTTTAACTGAGGCTAAACGCTTATTTTTTGTTTACGAGGTCCATTAGTTCAACATCGTTTCCTAATAAAACCTCTGTCGGATTTATTCGACCCTCTTCAGGGCCATTTTCTAATTTTAAAACACCTCTTGGGCAAACTTCAGAACAAACACCACAACCAACACAACTTGAACGTACAATGTTTTCTCCTTTTTGTGCGTAGGCTCTTACGTCAATTCCTTGTTCACAATACGTAGAGCAATTTCCACAAGAAATACATTGCCCACCATTGGTTGTAATTCTAAATTTTGATTTAAAACGTTGTATAAAGCCTAAATATGCAGCTAAAGGACAGCCAAAACGACACCAAACTCGGTTACCGAAGATAGGATAAAATCCTGTACCGATTACACCTGCAAAAATAGAACCGATAAGAAAACCGTATATATCTTGAATTGTTTGTGTTTTAATACCAATTACTTGGCTTGCACCTGAAAAGAAGGTGTATAAGGCAAAACTAGTCATTACTAAAACAAAAATGAGTACAGAATGAATTACAATACGTTCAAACTTCCATGAAAGTAAAGTCTTACTTGAGAGCTGTCTATAAGGATCCCCTAAGGTTTCTGCTAGACCACCACAACCACAAACCCAAGAGCAGTACCATCTCTTTCCAAAGAAATACACCATTACTGGAACAACTACAACCGTTAAAACCACTCCCCAAACTAAAATAAATAAACCAAAACCACCACTAGCTAACAATTCTTCTAGGTTCCATTTAAAGAAAAAATCGTAATCTAAAGGAAATGCATTTTTAAAATCATACCAAGGTTTTTCGAAACGAACTAAAATTTCTGGAATTAGAAAAGCAAATACAATTTGAAAAAATAAAACAGACGTAGTTCTTAAGATTTGATATTTACTGTGGCGGTATTTTATGTACATTCTTACGGCCATAACAGACATCACAGTACAATATAAAAAACCATATAAAAACCACTGACTTGCAGGGTTTCCGCTTGTAAATTGACTAATAGGATCTACTATAAATACCCAGTTTACTATAAAATCTGGGTAAAAATAAAGCAGTATGTAAAAAGTAACTAAAAACACAAATGCAAACCAACCAATCCAACCTCTATTGGTAGCAGCATGTAGAAAAACTCCATCGTTTTTTATTCCTGGTTTTCCTAACAAAACAACATCGGGTATTATAAAAAGTAATGCACCAATAATACCCAAGCCGAAAGTTAAAAGCCACATGAAACCCGTATTGTCAGCAGCAAGGCCTTTTCCTGCTTTTTTAGCAAGTGTAAAACTTAAACTGTGTGGTTTCCCAGAAATTTTATATTTGTATTGTTCTCCTTTTTTTGACCAGTTTTTTTCTTTGTTGTATTTCTCTATAAGCTTTGCGTAATGCTCATTAGAGGCGGTATACGCTTTTCTAACGCTGCTCGAAAACTCAAAAATATTTAGGTCTTCCGATGTTACAACAGCTTTTTCTAAAGCACCTTTGATAACCGTACTTTTATAATTTTTTTCTTTTAGAAACGTATTTAATTCTACTTGTGTTAGATTGAAAGAGCCTGAAAAAATGGTTCCAATGAAGATGGCCAATCCTAAAATAAAAATAATAAGACCTGATTGTTTTATGAATTTCAAAATAATAATTTGTTTTATGAGAATTGATTGGATGTGTTTTTTAATACTTAGAACCTTGTTACAAGGACTTGCTGAAAATTCTTTTCCAGCTTTTCTTTTTTGGTAGAATATTGGTGTTGTTTTCTTGATTGAATTTTGCTACAATTTCTGGTTCATGTAATTTATAAAATTCGGGGTCGAAATTTGCATCTGCTAAATATTCTAAGACATGTGCTACGGTTTGGTTTTCAGTGAGCCATTTGTCAAAAACTTCGTGACGCATTCGAATTCCAAATGTATTTATTCCTAAAAACTGCTGTGTGTATTTATCAAAAGAGATGGTAATACATTTTTGATCTTTTGGATGTTGCCATTGAAAATACGCCTCGTGTTCTAGCTTCTCTTTTTCACTAAAAACCCAACCATAGGTTTGGTATTCGATATCTAAAAACTTTGCAGAATTAAACCAATTTCCTGGTTTGTATTCGATTTTATGACCGCAAATCGTTTGTGCCAATGTTTCTCCCATCATTCTTCCGGTGTACCAAACAGCTTCTATATTTCTGCGTTGTCCAATAGCTTTGTGCTGTTCTGCACAATCTCCTATTGCATAAATATCTTTTATATTTGTCTCTAAAAAGCGGTTCACTTTGACTCCTTTTCCCAAAGCGATGCCAGATTCTTTTAAAAAATTAATATTTGGAGTTACACCAGCAGTTAATCCTACGATATTACAAGCAATTTCTTCACCTGTTTCTTCGATAATAATGGATTTTACACGTCCATTTTCATCAGATTTTATTTCCTTTAAATTAGCGTTTAAGCGCAAATCTATATGGTGTTCTGTAATATGATTATTAATCATTGCAGATTCTTGTGCGGGCAACACTCCGTTCCAAAAGCTGGCTTCACGCACTAAGAAAGTAACAGGAATTTTTCTGCTTCTTAACATTTCTGCCAACTCGATTCCTATCAAACCACCGCCAACAATTACAGCCCTATTGCAGGCAGTATTATCGGGTGCATATTTCTCTAAATTTTCTAAATCTTGCTTGTGGTACATCCCCAAAACACCTTCTAAATCTTCCCCAGGCCAACCAAATCTATTCGGTTTAGATCCCGTTGCAATAATTAATTTGTCAAAAGAGAGGGTTTCTCCAGTTTTGAAAGCTAGCTGTTTTTTATCGGTATCTATATTGTGTACAAAACCCTGTTTTAATTGTATGCTGTTTTTCTTCCAGAACCAATCCTCATAAGGCTGTGTATGTTTAAATTTCATGTGTCCCATATATACATACATGAGTGCTGTTCTCGAAAAAAAATATTTCGATTCTGCAGAGATGATGGTTATTTTTTTATTGGAATTTTTTCTAATATGTCTTGCGGCCGTAACCCCTGAAATTCCGTTGCCAATAATTACAATATGTTCCATGGTTGATAGATATCGGGTTTTGTCGGGTTTCAAGTTAAGAACTTAATTATACATCTTTAAATTATTTGAGTTTAGAATGATTATAAATAAATTTTTGTAAAAATTGATTGAATGCTGCTTTAATTGCAGATACTTAATTGTCAGGTCTTAAAAGTTCAACATCAATTAATACCGAAAAAATAGATGTTAAAAACGATTTTAATAACACTATTTGTTTCAATTATGTAGTGCGAGAAAAGGATGCCATTATAAGTACTATTTAAAACGGATAACCTGATAGAGTAGGAGACAAAACCAGCGGGATTATTTTTTTAGAACTTGTGATAGGTTTATTGTCATAGGTTTTGCTGAACACTCACCATCTTTTGGAGATTTTACTGCCGCAAGCTTTTGCGCAAAATATCAAGTAATAGAAGTTTTAAGTTTTAAAGTTTTACACCGTAAGGCTGTAAAGGGTGATGGTACTTTACGAAGACCGCTTTTTAACATTGGTTTAAGAGCATTGTTTTCATAAAAAGAAGTATTTTTATGGTCATTTATGAATCGAATACAAAAGCTCCTTTTACTGTTAATTTTTTTAAACTTTTCGTGTAAAAGTCAGACTAAAAAGATAAATGGAGTAAGTTTTGTGGCATCTAGAGATTCCATAAGTAGTAAACATATAAATCCAGTATTAAATGTACAAAGTAATTATGTGGCATTGATGCCTTTCGGTTTTATCAAAGACTTGTCATCACCTATAATTACTCACAATACAGAGAAACAATGGTTTGGGGAAACTAAAAAAGGTTTGTTGCAATATGCAAAACGTTTTCAACAAGCGAAAGTACATATCTTGGTAAAACCCCAAATTTGGGTTTGGCAAGGCGCCTTTACAGGAGGTATAAAAATGAACTCTGAAGAAAATTGGAAAAGACTAGAAGACGCGTACCGCGATTTTATTTTAACCTATGCAAAGGCAGCGGAAAGTTTAAATGCAGAAATCTTTTGTATTGGTACAGAATTAGAGCAATTTGTCATGAATAGACCCTTATATTGGCAAAAATTAATTCAAGATATTAGAATTATTTACAATGGTAAATTAACATACGCCGCAAACTGGGACGCGTATAAACGCGTTACTTTCTGGAAGGACTTAGATTTTATTGGTATCGATGCTTATTTTCCTTTGAGTAAAAAAAAATCGCCAACAATAGTTGAATTTGAGGCGGGTTGGAAAGAACACAAAGCATCCATTTTAAAAATTCAGAAACAATTTAATATACCAGTGATGTTTACAGAATATGGGTATAGAAGCATGGATTTTAATGGCAAAAAACCTTGGGACTCTAGTCAATTAGAAGCTGCTGTGAATTTAAAAGCACAAGCAAGTGCTTTGCAAGCAATTCACAATCAATTTTGGAAGGAAGAGTGGTTTGCTGGTGGTTTTATTTGGAAATGGTTTGACAAACATGATACGGTCGGTGGAACTAATAATAACAGATTTACACCACAGAATAAGCCCGCAGAAAAATTAATTAGAAAATTATATGGTTTTTAAAAAAATAGTATCCCTTTTTATCTGTATTTCCGTTTTGTCTTGTTCAGAAGACACCGATATTACGGTCTCTAGAAATCTTCAAGAATATATAAATGAAAGTCAAAATGTTGCAGCAAAAGCAATAGTCGCTTTTGCTGCAAATGCAGAAGCAAATACCAGTTTAACATCTATTTTTTATTACCCAGAAGCAGGTGCTACCGATATTAGATACTACGAATTAACAGACCGTTCTTTAGATGAAAATAGCTTTGTAAATTATAGAAGACAAAGCTTAAAGAGTGAAGAAGTTTTTGGCGGAAAATTAGAACGTTTTTCACGTTCAGGAAGCTCAGAATCCTGGTGTTTAGTGACCTATATAAAAGAAGGTGTGTTAAGAATTTCTGAGCCTATTAAATTGAATAATACCTCTAAAACTACGGTGTACTCAGATGAAGTTACCGTTAACTATAAAACTACTTTAGAACCCAACTTTACGTGGGAAGACGGTGCAAGAAATGAAAGTATTAGGTACTTCCAAGTTTTTACAGATGAAGAGGAAGCTTTTATTTCAGGAACATTTACAGAAGATACCTTTTTTCAATATTATGACGAAACTAAGGATAACATAAACACAACAATGCCAAAAAAATTAGTGGAAGATGAAGTTTACAACTTTACAATGCTAGGTATTGGCGCAGATAATTGGGTACATATTATCATAGAAGAGCAATTTATTCCAAGGGATTTAGAAGAATATATAGCCTTAAATTTGGAAAAAGAAAGAAAAGGTTTATTAGCTTTTGCAGGAAATGCAAATGGGAATAAAAACACAACGTATATTTATTTTTATCCTGTCGAAGGCGCGTTTAATTATCGGTACTACGAAACTGAAAATGCCGAAGTAAATCCATCAGATTTTTCAAATTATAAAAGAAGAAGTTTAACGGATACTCCACAGTTTGCTGGAAAGTTTAGAAGGTTTTCTAATCCTTCTTCCGATGAAGTTTGGTGTTTGGTTACTTATATTACAGCTGGAAAACTGCATATTTCAGAACCTATAAGGACCAAAAACAATACCCGGGAAACAGAATGGACTACGGAAGTTGATATTGACTATACTGAAACTTTAAAACCAAAATTTACTTGGACTGATGGAACTTTTATAGAAAATGAAACCTATTTTCAGGTTTTTACACAAAGCGATGATACGTTTCTCTCTGGGACATTTACTGCAGAAAAAACATTTCAGTATTATACAGATTCTAATGTAATTCTTGAAATTCATACAGAAACACCACCTAGTTTGGTAATAGACGACACGTATGCGTTTTATGTATTTGGACTAAGTGTTGATAATTGGCTGAATTTAGTCATTCAAAAATCATTTATAGCGGAGTAATAGAAAAAGGATTTGTAGCTAAAACGATCTTTTATATTTGGAAAAAAAACGATGACGAAAAGAACATTTGCAATTGGAGATATTCATGGAGGCTTAAAGGCTTTAATCCAGGTTTTAAATCAATTAGAAGTAACAGAAGAAGACACGCTGATTTTTGTGGGAGACTATGTAGATGGTTGGAGTGAGTCTGCACAAGTCCTTGAGTTTCTAATTAATTTGTCAGAAAAAATTAATTGTATATTCATCAAAGGGAACCATGATGTTTGGTGTGAGAATTGGCTAAAGACAGACATTGTAAAACCAAGATGGTATCTGCACGGAGGAAAAGAAACAATAGCTAGTTACGAGGGGTTTTCTAAGGAGGAGAAAAAACAACACATATGCTTTCTTGAAAAGATGCCTTTGTATTATTTAGATGTCGAAAACAGATTGTTTTTACACGCTGGTTTTACAGCGATGCAAGGTGTTGAAAAAGAAATTTTTAAAGAAAATTTTTATTTTGACAGAACTTTGTGGGAAATGGCATTGGCAGTAGACAAAAACATGGATATCGAACACACAAATTATCCAAAAAGATTACAACATTATAGCGAGATTTATATTGGACACACGCCTACAACTAATTTTGACAAAACCGTACCAATGAATGCTGTTAATATTTGGAATATTGACACTGGCGCTGCTTTTAGAGGAAGAGTTACGGGTTTAAACATAGACACAAAGGCATATTTTCAAAGTGACAACTTACCCGACTTATATCCGAATGAAAAAGGGAGAAACAAGTAGGCTCTTTTGGTGATTGCTTGGAATGAATCGTTTCATGGGCCAATTAAATAGATTATTAATGCGAATCCTCGCAATTATATACAAACAAAATAGTATTGCGAGCATACGAAACGGCAATTGGATACTAATCTAAACGGAGAACCAAATCCTCAGTATTTACCATTGTTCCTTCTTTTAACTGTATTTTATTTATGGTTCCGTCTGCTATTGCAGTAATCGTTGTTTCCATTTTCATTGCTTCAATAATAAATAGAGGTTGATTTTTACTTACTTTCTCGCCTTTTCTTACTAAAATAGTAGACAACATTCCTTGCAGAGGAGCACCAATTTCAGTTGTATCCCCCTTGTCTACTTTTATATTTTCAATGGTACTCACTTTAATTGACGCGTCTTTTATTTGAACATACCTGCCTTGTCCGTTCACTTTAAAATAGACTGTTACCATTCCATTGTCATTCGGTTTTCCAATAGAATCTAAAGAAATTAGTAAGGTTTTTCCTTTGTCTAAATCAACCGTAATTTCTTCGCCCCTCTCCATTCCATAGAAGAAATTTTTGGTGGGTACATTTATTAAGCTATCGTATTTTAAGTGCTGATTGTAAGCATCTGTAAATACTTTTGGATATAATTTGTACGATAAGAAATCCGTGAAATTAATAGGTCTGCTTAAATCATTTTCAAATATTTTTTTAAAATCTTTGTAGGCTGTATCAATATCTAAAGGTTCAATATGTGCATTTGGTCTGTCTGTATAAGGTTTCTCATCTTTTAAAATTAATTTTTGCAAGTCTTTTGGAAAACCACCAACGGGTTGCCCTAAATCTCCTTTAAAGAAACGCACTACAGATTGTGGAAATGAAATAGTATCTCCGCGTTCTAACACGTCCTGTACTGTTAAATTGTTACTTACTAGATACTGGGCCATGTCGCCAACTACCTTAGAACTTGGAGTTACTTTTACAATATCCCCAAAAAGCAAGTTTACATCACCATACATTTTGGTAATTTCATGAAACCTATCCTCTAAACCTAATGCTTGGGCTTGGGGTTTTAAGTTCGAATATTGTCCTCCTGGTATTTCATGCTTAAACACTTCGCCTGAGCCAGCTTTTAAACCAGATTCAAAGGGATAATAATATTCTCTAACAGTTTCCCAATAGTTAGAATATTCGTTTAAAGAATCAATATTTAAGGTGCTTTCTCTGTCATTGAACTTCATCATTTCTACCACCGAATTAAAGTTGGGTTGTGATGTTAATCCTGATAAACCTCCAAGTGCAACATCTACTACATCAACTCCAGCTTCAATAGCTTTTAAATAGGTAGCGGATTGTATAGATGAGGTATCATGTGTATGCAAATGAATTGGAATATTTACAGTTTGTTTTAGAGCGGAAACCAATTCAAAAGCAGCATAGGGTTTTAACAAACCAGCCATGTCTTTAATGGCTAAAATATGTGCACCTGCGTTTTCGATATCCTTGGCTAAAGTGGTATAATATTTAAGGTTGTATTTTGTGTTTTTTGGGTTTAAAATATCACCTGTATAACAGATAGAACCTTCGGCTAAACCGTTTGTTCTTTTCCGCACATGTTCGATACAGGGCGCAATAGATTGCATCCAATTTAAAGAATCGAAAATTCTAAAAATATCTACACCATTTTCCCAAGACTGTTCCACAAATTTTTCGATCAAATTATCTGGATACGCTGTGTAGCCCACTCCATTAGAGCCTCTAATTAACATTTGAAGTAAAACGTTTGGCATTGCTTTGCGCAATAATTGCAAACGTTCCCAAGGGTTTTCTTGTAAAAAGCGCATACAAACATCAAAAGTTGCGCCTCCCCAAACTTCCATACTAAAAATATTTGGATTGTTTTTTGCATAGCCCTCCGCAACTTCTAGCATGTCAAAAGTTCGCATTCTGGTAGCCAATAAACTTTGATGCGCGTCTCGCATTGTAGTATCTGTAAAATGAATTTTCTTTTCATTTTTTAACCATTCAGCGAATTTATCTGGGCCTAATTTGGTCAGTAAATCTTTGGTGCCTTTTGGGTAGGCTGCATTTGCATTAAATTTAGGAACAATCGGTTTTATAAATGTTTTTGTAGGGTCTAATTTTTTAACGTCTGGATTTCCGTTTACAATAACATCTCCTAAATAAGTAACTAGTTTAGTGGCTCGATTACGAGGTACTTTAAAGATAAATAAATTGGGATTTTGATTGATAAAGTTCACGGTAACCGCTCCTTTTCTAAAGGTGTCATGCTTTAAAATATTGTCAAGAAACGGCATGTTGGTTTTTACACCTCTAATTCTAAATTCTGCCAAGGCACGACGTACTTTTCTGCAAGCACCGTCTAAAGTTCTACTATTTGCAGTAACTTTTACCAGCATAGAGTCAAAAAAAGGCGAAATAATTGCCCCTTGATATACGCTACCTGCATCTAAACGAATACCAAAACCAGAGGCGCTTCTATAGGTTGTGATTTCGCCGTAATCTGGTTTGAAATTATTTTGAGGATCTTCAGTGGTAATTCTGCATTGCAGCGCGTATCCTGTAATTTTTATTGCTTCTTGATTTGTTATTTTGATTTGTTGATCTGCCAGTTTGTAACCACTAGCAATAAACAATTGTGTTTTTACCAAATCGATATTTGTGACTACTTCGGTAACTGTATGTTCTACTTGAATGCGTGGGTTTACTTCTATAAAATAGATAGCACCATCATCATCAACTAAAAATTCTACAGTCCCAATATTATTATAGGCTACCGCTTTACAAATGTCTATAGCATATGTATAAAGAGCCTCTTTTGTTGTCTGTTCTAAACCGTACGAAGGGGCAAATTCAATTACTTTTTGATAGCGGCGTTGCACAGAGCAATCACGTTCATACAGATGCACAGTATTGCCGTAATTATCGGCTACTATTTGAATTTCTATGTGTTTTGGGTTTTCTACAAATTTTTCAAGAAAAACAGTGTCGTCTCCAAAAGCATTTAATGCCTCTCGCTTACTTTCGTTAAACGCACCTTTTAATTCTGTTGCTTTTCTAATGACACGCATTCCTCTTCCACCGCCACCAGAGGCAGCTTTTAGCATCACAGGATATCCAATTATTGCGGCTTCGCTTAAGGCAATTTCAATGTTTTTTAATGGATTTTTATTACTTTGAATAACAGGGATGTTATTTTCAACAGCTACCTTTTTAGCAGTAATCTTATCTCCTAAAGATTTTAAAACCGACACTTTAGGTCCGACGAAAATGAGACCGTTATCTTCGCATTTTTGTGCAAGATTTGCATTTTCAGACAAAAAACCATAGCCAGGATGCACGGCATCGGCACCTGTTTCTAAAGCTACCCTAATGATTTCGTCAATACTTAAATACGGTTTTAATGGTGCATTGTCTTCACCAATTTGGTAAGATTCGTCTGCTTTATATCTGTGTAGGGAATATCTGTCTTCAAAGGTGTAAACACCTACTGTTTTAACTCCTATTTCTGTACATGCTCTAAAAATTCTAATAGCTATTTCACCTCGGTTGGCAACAAGTACTTTTTTTATTTTCATATTTTTAATGGTATTAGAATTTAGAGTAAACTATTTGTTACAGATAGGAAGCAAAATTTATGTAGTAGGTGTTTTATAAAAGGTTAGCAATATTCTTTTTAATAAAAGCATAAATTTTTATTGCCCAAATTTTTGAATAAGAGTTATGTATGAAACTTATGCAGGTGTCATATTTTATATCGGTTACAAATTTGTTTGCATTTAGCAACAGCCGCCTCCATCATAATGAAACGTAGATTCTGAAAAATAAATATCATCTCTATCCAATGCTTTTAGAGCAGCTGTAGTTTTATCGCAAATTGCTAAAGGTTGATTTTTTAATAAAGTATGACCTAAACCGTCATCAAAATAATCTTCATCACCATAATAAATAGCTGCTTTTCCTGTAAAGATACAAGGTCCATCTGCAGGCATTGGATCTTTTATCGCGGCAACTTCTATCGATTCAATGTAAATTAATTCTTCTGTTGGATAATTTTTAGGATCTAAAATTCTGTAGGGTTTTCTTGCTCTAATTTCTATGGTTCCAAAACCAGCATCTGTTAGAGCTTTTACATAGTTTGCAATTGACAAACTACCACTTAAGCACAAAGCACGCAAACGAGCATCGTTACGCAATTCATCGTTCATTTCTTGCTCACAAGTTGGGTCACTCATAACCAAACGTCCGTGAGGTTTTAAAACCCTGTACATTTCTTCAATGGCTTTTTTTAAGTCATCTGATTTAAAAATATTGAATAAACAGTTTTGCGCAGCAACATCGATGCTGTTGTCATCTACAGGTAAATGCATAGCATCCCCTTTTCGCAAGTCTACAAAGTCAGATTGAAACCAATCGTTTTGTTCTTCAGCAATCTCAAAGTTTTTGCGAGAAGCTTCTAACATTTCATCAACAACATCTAAACCAATAACGCCACCTTTACTTCTATTAAAATAAGAAAATTGAAGCAATTCCATACCACCACCAACACCAACATATAGCATTTTAGGATTGTTTGTTAAATCTCTAGCATGCACTGTTGTCCCACAACCGTAGTTCATTTCTTGCATAATCCTAGGGATTTTTAATCCAGGAAATTCCCAAATAGGATTTGTGGTACAGCACAAACCAATATCTGGCGTTAATGCTGCTTCTTTATAGACATCGTTGGTGGTTTCTAAATAGCTCATATTTCTTTATATTTTTTTTATTAATTCCTTAAAAAGGCGAATCATTTTAGGTTCTGCTTTGCCTGCAATGGCAATAATTTCTGAAATATCTACGGTTTGTAAATTTTTAGGATCACATTCATCTGTTAGTACAGAAATTGCAGCACAAGGCAGGTTCAATTGTTTTGCAACAATTACTTCTGGCACGGTGCTCATACCAACAGCATCTGTTTCTAAAATTTGCAACATTCTATATTCTGCCTTGGTTTCTAGTTGTGGTCCTAAAACACTTGCATATACTCCATGGTGCAACAGCATGTTTTGTTCTTTAGCAATGGCCGTAATTTTAGCGTTTAATTCTTTAGAATATGGTGCTAACATGTCTGCAAAAATAGTACCAAAATTGTGAGCGCCTTGAAATGCCAAAGGAGAGCTTCCTTGTAAATTAAGGTGGTCTTCAAGTAACATTAAATCTCCTTTTTTATAATTGAGATTTATAGCACCAGCAGCATTAGAAATTAGCAGATTTTTAATGCCTACACCATGCATTGTTCGAATACCGTAAGTAACTTCCCAAGCATTATACCCTTCATATAAATGAAAACGTCCTGCCATGACCAATACTTTTTTTCCAGACAATTCGCCGTAAATTAATTTCCCAGAATGAAACTCAACAGTTGCCACAGGGAAATTTGGGATCTCTTCGTATGAAATCTCTTTTTCAATAGAAATTTCATCTATTAATTTCCCTAATCCTGTGCCTAAAACAATTCCTATTTCTGGATTTGTAATTCCGTTTGATTTTAAAAAATCAATAGTTTCTTTTAATTGTTGTTGCTTCATAAGTATTCTTGAATAACTAGTTGCTGTGTTTTTTGCTTTCCTAGTATTATGTTTTATTAAAATAAGACCTATTAATTGTTTTTTCTGTGATTGCAGCTTGTTGAAAAACTTATTTTATTGAAACACTAAAATACGAATTTTAGCAGAAATAGCCTCAATATTTGAAACTTGAATTTCGTTTTTTGCAGGATTTGGATAGCTGTCTGTTTTGTTTAAAGTGCAGGTACTATTCTAAGATGAACTTTCTAAAGCAATCTTAAAACTGCTCAAACTCTTTGGGTATCGCCCAATTGAATACAGCATAGAAAAAGTAAAAAGGAATGTAATTACTTTATTTAGCGTTGATAAACGTTGTCATGATTTCCGGAACAGCTAAAATGTCCTCGTACCTATCGATATCGTTTTTAAACTCCAATAATTTTACTTTTTGATCTTTTAAATCCTCTAAAGTATCTTTTCTAACAGTTTCTGTGCTCCAATCTTTATTTTTAAAAATAGTTGTGTGCAAAGATTTCATTCCTAATAGATAATATCCGCCGTCTTCTGCGGGTCCAATTACAAGATCATTTGTGGCTAAGGCAGTAAATGCTTTTTCTATCTCTTCTGAAGATAAATCATACAGGTCACTCCCAATAATTATCACTTTTTCATAACCAGCATCAAATCCATTTTTAAAAGCATGTAACATTCGGATGCCTAAATCTTCGCCAACTTGAGCTTGTTTTTTAAAAATACGTGCATCCCAAATATCATTTTCTGTTATTTTTACAGAGTAATAAATAGCTTTGTCGGCAGAGACCTTAGACACGATGTCTTTTGTTTTTTTTAATAAAAATTTATAAATATCAAGCGCAGTTTGATTGCCCACTGTTTGTGCCAAACGCGTTTTTACCTTTCCTAACTCAGGATTCCTAATAAATACTAATAGTAGGTTTTTACCCATAAATTTCACTTTTTTTTTAATTATATACTTTAGTTTTTAAGAAATATATGTGCTTTTTAGGGGATGTATTGCTTGTAAATTGTTGTTTTGTTATTCGGAGATTTTTCCTTGTAAATGATACACATTGGTGTATTTTTCTTTAGGTTACAACTCCTTGACAACTGCTTCCTGACCCGGCAGTGCAACCGTAACAATGCTGATTTATCATAATATCTCTATCTTGTAATGCTTCCTCATCATAATCAGAAATATGTTTTACTTTACTCGCAACTTGTAGGTTTAACATTTGGTTAAAATCGCAATCATATAACCAACCTTCCCAGCTTATTGAGATCGTATTTGTGCACATTACACTTTTTACAGCATCAGGATTGTATGCGTCTAATAATGAATGCATATAATCTTCATAATTATCCGATGCAATTAGGTAATCTAAAAAACGACTGATTGGTAAATTTGTAATGGCAAAAAGTTGATGAAAATCGATGTCAAAATCAGCTTTTAGTGCCTTTTTGAAATCATTTTCTAAGGCTTGTTGGTCCCCAGGTAAAAACGCTCCTGAAGGATTATATACGAGGTCTAACTTTAAACCAGAACCTTCTAAACCATATCCTATTGCATTTAATTCTTGCAATGCTTTTACAGATTTGTCAAAAACACCATCTCCACGCTGCTTGTCTGTTTTTCCACGAGTCCAATGCGGCATAGAGGAAACCACGTGCACGTTGTGCTTTTTGAAAAATTCTGGTAAATCGTAATATTTTTTATTTGCTCGAATGATGGTTAAATTAGAACGTACAATAAAATCTGTAATTCCTGCTTTTGAAGCTTCTTCTACAAACCACCTAAAGTTAGGATTCATTTCTGGAGCACCACCCGTTAAATCTAATGTGTGTGCGGTTGTTTTTTCGATAACATCTAAACATTGTTTCATGGTTTCTTTCGTCATGATTTCTTTACGATCAGGACCTGCGTCTACGTGGCAATGGCCACAAACCTGGTTGCACATATAGCCCAAGTTTATTTGTAGAATTTCTAATTTTTTAGGACGTAAAGGAAGCTGATTCGTTTCTTTTATTTTTTCAGCAAACGTTGGTAATTCTCCGTTAGCAAAAATTCCACTTGAAAGAATTTCCATTTGACGCGCCGTATTTGCAATGTCGTTATTTCTTGCTTTTAGTGATTTTGTAGCCATTTAATTTTTGTACTCTTTATGTGTTTATCCAGCAACTTATGTGCTGGGTTTCTGAGGATGAATTTATTTTTGATTTTTATTTTAAAAAAAAACATTTTTAAAATAATTGATATTAAACTGATTTTGTCAAGACGTTTTTAGAACCAGAGGTTTATAAATGTAAGTTGAAATG